>OMAM01000007.1_pt1 | contig 209996 bp, 190 predicted proteins | sample 1644621 | NCBI WGS metagenome assembly OMAM01 (sample SAMEA103958120, study PRJEB25191) | human gut metagenome | biome: human-associated habitat [ENVO:00009003]; feature: intestine environment [ENVO:2100002]; material: feces | place: Germany | collected 2013/2015 | reverse complement strand
TTGGCTTGCTGTTGTCCTGCAACCATATCTATAACCAGTATGTCTTCATAGACAATAGTGACGAGACCTTGCAGAAGTTCGAGAAGATCGCACGCAACATGCACTCGCTGTCCAGGTACAGCCGACAGAACGCCATTAACAAGGAATGGATTGACGAGTATCTGAACGAGGCCCACTCACAGGGCTTGCAGTCAGTCCGTGCACATTTCAATGTTCTGGCATGGGGCGAGGAGTTGGAAGAGTTGAAGCATCTTCGCAATGATGTGGGCAGTCAGTTGGCAAGCATGGAATGTGTGCCACGCCACAATACGGTGGATTGTCCGACACTCATCATTGGTAAATAAAGATGTATGATATACCAATTGCTTATTATATCATACATCCTTCCCATTTTTTAGTTCTTTATTCTACCGATATGTTTCATTGCAAGATTATGAGCGGCCTCAGCCCCTTTGACATCACCTTTCTTTCGCAAATATTCTTCTTCTTTCAATGCTGCATCTGCCATTTTTCGATTATACTCTTCATCTGAATATTTATCGTCATTGCCAGTGAAACTTGGCTCACTGTTGTTGTCCTCACTGCTATTTGCAAAATCACAATTTGTGTACCCATCGTCAAAGTTCGCATCGTATAATTCCATAGCATTTCCAAATGCATCCGAGAAAGAAGAGAAATCACTAGGATTTATTGATGAATAATTGCCAGAAAATAAGTTATCAACAAAATCCATTGTGTTTTCAGAACAATCATCAGACAATCTATCTCCTACATCGTTGCTTCCATCATTTGAAGGTATGTGATTTTTAATAAATTCAATACCATTTTCTATAAAATCCTCTAATCCATCCATGACTTTTATGTAAAATGTAACAAGAATTTTATACCCATTGCTATTTCTCGAGCATATGATACTTTTTTCAGATTGACCTTTGCTTTTTCTTGCTCTTGATAAAGTTTTCTACCAATTTGAAAAAGCCCATATACTCTTTTTGTGAAATCTGTTTGAGTTTTGATATCATCAACATAGAACTGTTGTGCTACAAATATTTCGCCAGCCTCACCATTTATCAAGAAGTATGGCTCTTCGAGGCATTGTCTTTTCTGAAATAAGGTCGTAAAATAAGGTATGTATTTCTTCCCCTTATTTATATCCAAATAGAATTGATTATTTTCAAAATCAATTTTTCCAAACTCGTTAACAGTATTTATATACAAATTTGATAATTGAATCATGTATGCAATAGTTGTGTACATATACCCTACATATATGATTGCACAACAATTATCCTGCATATAACAGATTCTTTGTATTTTTTGAAATTGTTTCAGGTCATCATCTTCAAAAGATGTGACTATAGGATTAGAAAGTAACAACTTTCTTGTCTTATCATCTAACATCTCAAATGACAAGATAAATGGCAGATAGTCCATGTTATTCAGGAATAAAAGTTTTTATAACAGCAATATCGGAAGAAATCTTCGCCATTGCACAAGAATCCAAAACGTTTGCATTGTATATATCTTCAAGGATAACTCTTGCAAAATTACGAATCATACCGAGAGTACCCATCTCCAAATCTTCACTGGTTTCCAATAAATATGCTGGTCCTTGCTTCACCAAAAGTACACAATCATCTTCTTTTTTGAAAAATAATGTGGACAATGGGGTGTTTGGTTCATCTTGCATATAGACCTCAGAAAACTTTGGCATCTCTCTTTTCATTAAATCAAAAGGATTTACCATCTTTGAATAATGCTCAACAACCGCATTGTATGCATATGTGAAGTTTACAAAGAGAATGCATTTCTCTATTTTTAAACCAACATAAACAACAATCATCTTCTCTACAGGAGTTTTGAAAGCCAATTGCATCATCGGATCATACGAATGATAACTTATATTCTCAGCTACTAAAGTTTACCCAGTTCTAACTTGCATAGCATTTCCATAGCTAAGCATGTCTATTGTACTAATAAACGGAAGTATTTTCATTGTTATGTTTTTAAGAGCGTGTTTCCGTTTTTCTTATTGAAGAACGGAAGCACATTTTTACTAAAAGGTTTTATTTTTGAAATTGAGAATTTGAAAAACGGAAGCACTTTTGTAGAATACTCTCATTACCAATCCTCTATAGAATTATAAGGTATCTCCTTTTCCCATTTTTGCATAGCACTTTTTCGAATTCGTTTCATTTCATCTTGTGCGTGCTTCTTGTCGGTAACCTTAAATCCATTTTGGTATTTTCCGTTAGCATTCTTCATCTGCATGAGGTCTGAAGCCCATTTGTTGTAAGTGTTGCGTAATGAATTATAATTTACTTGGTCAGACATGGACATTTGAGAACCTTGTTTGATGGAATTTGTACTCACAGAAGTATTCCCTATTGCCACAGAGCTGTTTGAAGTAGTTCCCGTTGAAGTTCCTCCAATAGCATTGGCAACAGAATTTAGAACAGAAGTCGCTGTATTTGCAAAATTGTCAATTTTATCAATCGTATTTATACGCTTTAAATCTTTTCCATATGCTAATTTCAAATCTTCTAAATTTGTCTTTAATCTGTCATATTCTTTCTTGACAATATTATGTGCAAGAGTGTCATTAAGTTCTTTAGCCATATTAATCAACCCTTGGTAATCAACAAGGCGTTTTTCCATGCGAACAATGTCATTTTCAACATTTCCATTGCGAATATCTTCATCATAAATAAATACCTTGCCTGTTCTTGCCAAACGTGAATAATGAGCGTGTATCTTATTCATATTTACAAGATATAACAAGGATATTATATCCATGGGATTCTTTTGTAGCTTAAAATATGGAGAATCATATGTTAATGGGGTACTAATGAAGCCATAGTTGTTTACAATACTTTCAAAGCCATCTATAACTGTAGTATCACCAAATGCTTTTGTCCTTTCACCAAAATATAACATTCTTGGTTTTTTCATATTTTCATATCGTTCAGCATAATCATAATGATCTTTATCCCAAATTTGATAATCTCCATATAATGATGTAACCATATTTGCAGAAGAAACTTTAGCATCAATAGCTTTTAATTTATCGGTTTCATCTTTGTCTTTTCTACTCCATTCTTTTTTCTTGGCAGTTTTTATTATGGCTTGATTTCCTTTACCATCAGCGCATATAAAATCTTCAAAATTGCCAATATCGGAGATAATTGTCTTACCTAAGACATCAATCATCTTGTTAGAAGTTCCATCATTTACCAAAAAATAGTAAATGTTTCTGAGTAAAGGCTTCTTTTCGTACTTAGAAGGATATACTCGGAAAACCCTAAAGTCATAAAAGTTTTTATCTATTTTTTGATAGGCAGGAGCTAATATTGTAGTTCCATCTGTACTACAAATTCCCCATTTCCCATCTTTCTTATAGATGGCAAAAACTCTTGAACTTTCAGGATTATATCTATTATGTATCCATATTAAAGAATCACAGAAAGGTTCTGTTACTTTTTTCCATACTGTGGAAATGCCATATTTATTTTTTTCCTTATATACAAATTTTCCATTTTCAATGATTCCAGATACACCATCAAAACGTGGAAGGAGACAGGGTTCTCCTTTGTACAATACTCCCCATTTTCCATCTTCTTGATAGAAAGACCATCCTTTGTTTATTTTGTGCTGAGCAGCAGATGTTGTAAATACACACAACAACATAAACAATAATAATTTTAACTTCATATTAATATAAAAAAGGCGTGCAACCGTTCTTACGCTTGTCATTATCTTAGGTTACCGCCAAGTGACCTGCACGCACAACAAGCACAGAACAGTCCACGCCTTATGAGCGTGAACCTTCTGCCTGCTTGTCCTCGTGCGTTGAAAATTGGCGGTATTCAAGATAATGAGAACAAGAGCATTAAGCTCAATATCCAAAAAGTATAGAACGGGAACGCTTGGTTAAAGATTTTGAGGTAAACCTCATTTTAAGTCTCTGTTGAGGAAAGGCTATTCAGAGAATTGCTCAATCCTAAGCGTTTCATTCTTGTGTAATGTCTGTTTCTTATTTACTTTTTTTAGTTTAACAATCCGTGAACTATTGCAATCAAAAGATAGCATTTCTTTGTTTTATGAAAAAAACAAGAATTCTGATGCAAAAATAATAAAAATTAGCCACAAAGAAGAATTTGATATGATATTTTAACGTATAATTGTTATTTTATGGTTTTAAATGAAGTAATTGCTACCGATATTCATTTCCACAACAACTAAAAACGATTATTGTAACAGGTTTCTACCTCCTGTATCCTCAAGAATCTTCATTTGCTGAATGGCAATCTGATTGAGTTTTATCAGTCGCTCAGACTGAGACATTCCATCATTGATAAACACAGCGTTGAGGTTTTCCATATTCGACAGGCAAATAAGCTCGTTGATGCTGGCGTAATCACGGATGTTGCCTTTCTTGTCGGGATTCTGTTCACGCCATTGTCTTGCTGTCATTCCGAACATGGCGATGTTCAAGACATCTGCTTCATCGGCATATTTTAGGGCTGCCTGTTCACGAGTCACCTCAGCTGGGATGAGATTTGCCTTGACTGCATCCGTATGAATACGATAGTTGATCTTAGACAGCTCACGCTTGGCAGACCATCCTATCTGCTTTTGCTCTTCTTCCTTCAGGCGTTGGAACTCTTTTATCAAATACAGTTCGAACTCCACAGATACCCAACTGGCAAACTTAAAGGCAATATCCCTTTGGGCATAAGTGCCTCCATTCGCCCCATTCTTACATACGATACCTACAGCATTGGTTAGTTCCACCCATCGAGTCGGACTCATCGTAAAAGCATTCGAGCCCGCTTCTTTCAAAAGGGGGTCGAATTCGACCCCTTTAAAATTAGGATTGTTCAACTGCTCCCAAAGTCCCAAGTACTCTAAGGTATTTTTGGAACGCAACCAATTCTTTACCACATCTTTGGGCTCAACGGGATTCTTCTGCCTTGCTATATCGGTAATGCAGATGTAATCAACACCATCCTTGGTTAGCGTCTTTATCGTTTGGTTTCTTACTATAATCTTTGCCATAAGATATTTGTTTTTGCATTCATTTTTAGATTTTTGCGTTGTCGGTTTCCCGATTGCGAATGCGAATATACGAAAAAAATCGCTAAAATGGGAACAAAAGAATAAAAAACGGATGAAAGTCTGACATAAAACTTGTTTTTCTCTTATTTTCTGGGTTAAATACGTACTTTTACAAAACAAAGCCATAGGTCCACAAAAAACACGATACATCCAGCCATACATTTTAAATATTATGCTTATCTTTGCACCAAACTTATCAGTATGGAAGAATATCTCATCATATCAAATGCCAACTTCTTGCTCAGAGTGGCTTCCGAACAGATAGCATATGTCTGTTCGGAAGGAAGCTATTGCAATCTCCGACTCACCAACGGCGATGAATACACTTTCTCGTTCAACCTTGTGGTCTTTGAGAAGAAAATAGTAGAGCAACTTGCCCAAACGGCACACTTCTTCGCTCGTGTTGGCAGAAACTACATTATTAATAGTCAGCACATTTTCAGCATCAACCTCAACACTTCAGAACTAGTTTTGTACAACGAACGGTTTTGCGAGAAATTCACTCTGCACGTCAGCAAGGAACCACTCAAACAATTAAAAGCACTTTTAGACAACTCCATAAAATCGTAAAAGGTATGAAAGAAAAAAACAATCAGGAAGAAACTTATTTCCTGGGCAAAGCACAGGAAACAAGATACACAAAATCTCATATATATAAAAAGGTATTTGGGATAGCCGCTTGCGTGATAGCAATAATAGGTATAACCATCGTCCTTATGTTCAAACCGCAAAGCGTATCACAACCTCATGTGTTAAAGACGATAGCTGTTTTACCGGAAGGTGGTCAGATGCCAATCTTCAACGGCAATGGCGACATCAACGATTTCCTAAGATGGGTGATGACAAACATCCAATATCCTAAAGGATTGGAAGACAAGCCTGCGCGAGTCGTCATCAACTTCACCGTTCAAAAGGATGGAACATTGGGATTGTTTAAAGTTCTCGAAGCTCCCAAAGAAAAAGCCTACGAGCAGACTGTGATTGAACTTCTCAAGAGAAGCCCTCATTGGAAGCCTGCCCGACTCTCCGATGGCGAGGAAGTCAACATGGAGTTTACCTTGCCTGTCGTTTTCACTCCCGAAGTAAGAAAGAAATAATCAGCAAAAACGATGAAACAGTTTAGATTGATCCTTATTTTATGGCTATGTATGGCAATGAATGCCAAGGCCAACGAGACCACAGCTAATCTACTTCAACAAGGAGATAGCTGTTTGAGTAGATATGATGTATTTCATGCAACCCAATACTACCAAAAGTATTTGGAAGCAAATCCATCTCACCTGGGAGCACGCAGGAAACTGGCTTCCTGCTATCGGAAAGTAGGCAACTACACCGCCTGCATTTCTTGCCTAGACAAGATTCCATCAGATAGCATCAACCACGAAGACATGCGAATGTTCTATTATGCGTATCTCAATCAGAACAACAATGACAAGGTTTCTCTCTGGGGTGAACGCATCGCATTCTTATTCCCATACGACAGTGAAATTATCGCTTCGCTTGCAGTGCATTACAATGGAGTGAACAAACCAGACAGAGCAGAAAAAGTGGCGAAGAATTACATTTCTCAATGTGATTCCACGAACTTATATGTCAACAAGGAATATGCCTATTCCCTATTCATGCAATTCAAATACGATGAGGCTATACCCTTGTATGAGAAACTGATAGCGCAAGGATTTGATAATTTCGAATCCAACTTCATCCTTGGTCTCTGTTATGAGGACCTGCCAGACAATGAAAAAGCGCTGAAACATTACCAGAAAGCAGTTCAGTTCAAAAGCGACAATGCCACTTGCCTTTTCCACTTGGCTTTAGTAGAGAAATCCTTCTGCATGGATTCATTGTCTATGGCTCATTTCAACCAGTCGTTAGAGGTTTCCTTGCCAAAAGACAGAGCTTTGCGAACCTATAAATGGCTAGCCGACTTACATTTTCAACACAACCGATATGCAGACGCAGCCCATGACTTTGAGTTATGCACCTTATACGATGAGGAAGATAATCCTCTCAACCATTACAATGCCGCCCAAATGTTCATCGCTTCCAAAAACAAGCTGAAAGCGAAACTGCATCTCCAGATGTTCTTAGCAATTGCAAACAGACTGGAAGATAAAAAAGAGGCAGCACAACTCATATCCAAAGCCAAAGAGCAACTCAAGCAATAATCATCAAACTCACATAAATACATGAAAATAAATTTTATCTTAGGTTCAGCATTATTGCTGAGCCAACCCCTTTACGCTCAAAACAAAGAGGCAAAAGATCAGTTCAAGGCAATCAAGACTACCACATGAACATCAAGCAAGATTGGGCATCTGCCTCCATCTCCATCATCTACAAAATAGGCAAGTACAAGGAGAAGACGAACAAGGACGTGGATACTTCCAGAATGGGAGTAAACTAACGAATTTCTTAAAAAATTGTCAGTAAACCAGCGTGTTCTCTTAAAAAATCGTCAATAAACTGCTCTTTTTCTGATAAAAGTCGTATCTTTGCACCGTAATTGCATTTTAACTATAAGAAGACAATGAAAATAACAATTATCGGAGCAGGTGCTATGGGCGGTGCCATGGCAGAAGGCTTATTGAAGAGTGAGAACTTCACTCCTTCAGATATTACGGTATCTGACCACAACCAACCAGTATTGGATCACTTCGCAAGCGAAGGAGCCAGCGTAACCCTCGACAACCAGTTGGCTTGTCACGGCGCAGATATCGTATGCGTAGTAGTAAAGCCTTGGTGCGTGGAGAAAACGTTGAAAGGTATCAAGGATGCACTTGACTACAAAAGCCAGAAACTCGTAGTAGTTGCAGCCGGTGTTCCATCAGCCAATATCAAGGAATGGCTTGACAAGGACGGTTCTACCCCAACATTTTTCCTGGTAATGCCAAATATCGCTATCGCTTACAAACAGTCGATGACATTCATCACTCCAATTGATGCATCTGCTACAGAGAGTAAGCAAATTACAGATATATTTGATGAATTGGGCGAGAGCCTCATCATGGAAGAACGCCTTTTCCCTGCAGCCACAGCCATGTCATGTGCCATTGCTTATGCGATGCGCTATGTAAGAGCCAATGTGGAAGGCGGCGTAGAGATGGGCTTCAAAGCTAAGGATGCACAGAAGATTGTACTCCAGACTGTGAAGGGTGCTGTAGAATTACTGCAAGAGACTGGCGAACACCCAGAGGCTGCCATTGATAAGGTTACTACTCCTGGCGGCTGCACCATCAAGGGTCTCAACACCATGGAACAAGGAGGTTTCACTTCTGCCGTCATCAACGGCTTGCTGGCAGGTAAAAAATAAAAATATTCCATCATAAGAAGTGTATTGTAATAGTCGATACACTTCTTTTTTTCTTATTGAAAATTTTCAGTAAAAGTCTTTGGCGTATTCATTTTTTCTTCGTATTTTTGTCCTCGAAATCTAAACACTTGCAATTTAAAACCAATCAGAAGATGAATTACCATAAAAATCATGGCAATCTCAAAAGATGCTGCGGACTTATATTCTGTTCACTAAGCATATTATTAGGTGCCTGCACAACAAAAGTTGTCAAGCAACAAGACAACCTGCCAATAGAGGATAGTACTGAAATCGAAGTCAACACAACTGTTCTTCCCCTACCAGACACCTTGTATCCGTCGGCAGAGAGAGTGCGCTACGATGTTGAAATCAAAGATTCCAGCGACCTCACCTTGTCCTCTTTGGAGAGTCTCTATGATGGGGAAGATGTACTGACTTTCAGGAAAACCCTACTGCGTGATGCCAACTTTGGCGGTAAGGTAACAGGAACACCTGCTACCATAGACACGGCATGGGTATTTCATACCTATTATAATACAGAGCAGACGAAATATGGAATTTGGGGAGGAGGTTCCGGATGGACTGGTCAGCCTCTTTATCACAAGAAGAGAAATGAGATTATGGTTGGATCTCTATGCGGCAGAGTCTATTTCATCGACTACAATACAGGAAAGGCGACAAGACAAGCAATAGACGTGACCAACACGATAAAGGGAACTCCATCGCTCGATCCTACTCTCGACAACCTCTATGTCGGACAGGGTGTTCCCAATCACCAACCATTCGGAAGTTTGACCATAGATCTGAAAAAGAACCAGATAACCGATTTCTTCGGACGTGACCCAAAAGCACGCCGCGGTTGGAATGCTTTCGACTCATCGCCAGTAGTCGTAGGAGACTTCCTTTTCTGGCCTGGCGAAAACGGATGTCTGTATAAATTCCGCAGAGCCCAAGGCAAGCTTACACTTGCAGCTGCATTACGCTATACCATCAACGGTTCGGCTCCTGGAGTAGAGAACAGTCTCTGCGTATATCGCAACTACGGTTTCTTCGGAGACAATCATGGCAACATTCTTGCCGTCAACTTAAATACGATGAAACCAGTTTGGAGTTACAACAACCATGACGACATAGATGGCAGTATCGTATGCAAAGTAGAAAAAGACACACCTTATATATATTGTGGCTGCGAAGTGGACAAACAGGGAAATGAAGGTATTTGTCATATCGTAAAATTGGATGGGCGGAACGGCAATCGTATCTGGGAATTGCAGATACCTTGCAAACGCTTTACCTTAGGAGAGAAGGCGCTTGATGGCGGTATGTATTGTACTCCATTATTAGGAATGGGCGATTGTAGCCATCTTCTTTTCGCCAATATTTGCCGAAACGGAGATGATGGCAAAGGCAGAGCCTCGGCGGAGATGATAGCCGTCGATATTCAAACAGGCAAGATAGTCCACTCGACCCAGCTGAACCAGTTTGCGTGGTCATCACCTGTAGGATTCTTAAACGAGAAGAACGAAATGTATATTTTCACAGGCGACTCTGGTGGAACCACATACCTTATCCGCGCCAAGACCGGAGAAATACTGTGTAAGAAGCATTTTGCTCACAACTTTGAATCATCGCCATTGGTCATTGACAATACCGCTATCGTAGGCTCCCGACAAAACGGAATCTATAAATTCGTTATCAAATAGAGGATTAACGCTGATTTTTCTTGCTCATATCAGCAAAAATTAGTACTTTTGCCCACAAACCAATAAAAATATAGAAATATGGACGAAGCAATCAAGCAAATCGGCGAGAGACTGAAAGGTCTTCGCGAGGTTCTCAACATCCCTGCAGAGGAGGTGGCTGAGCTTTGTGACATCAGTCTCGACCATTATCTCAAAATAGAGTCAGGAGAGGCAGACCCTTCTGTGTATCGCCTCTCAAAGATATCCAAGCGGTATGGTATCGACCTTGATGTATTACTCTTCGGCGAGGAACCTCGCATGAAGGGATACTACGTGACCCGCAAGGGACAGGGACCGGAGATTGACCGTAACAACCAATATAAGTACCAGAGCCTTGCCGTTGGTTTCAAAGACAGAAAGGTAAATCCTTTCATGGTTCAGGTTGACCCATTACCTGGTAATGAGAAACCAAATAAGAACGGACACGACGGACAGGAATATGATTATGTGATAGAAGGAACACTTGAGGTAACCATCGAAGAAAAAGTCATGGTACTCAACCCTGGTGACAGCATCTATTTCGACAGCAAGAAACAACATTGTTTCCGTTCCCTCAATGGAGAACCTGCCAAGTTTCTTTGTATCATTATCTAAATAGAGAATTCAATTCTCTAAGCAAATCAAACAATTATGATTGAGAGATTTTTAAAACAAACTAAATTTACTTCAGAACAAGACTTCAAGGAGCATCTGGAGTTCATTATACCAGAAGATTTCAACTTTGCCTACGATGTAATGGACGAGTGGGCAAAAATCAAGCCAGACCATGTTGCACTGCTTTGGACAAGTGAACGTGGCGAGGAAATACGTTTTACATACAAGGATCTGAAAGAACAGAGCGACAAGGCTGCTGCCTACTTCCAGAGCCTCGGCATTGGTCATGATGATAAGGTAATGCTTATCTTGAAGCGCCACTATCAGTGGTGGCTCGCCATGCTCGGACTCCACAAGATAGGAGCCGTAGCCATTCCTGCCACCCACATGCTCACCAAGCACGACATCGTATATCGCAACAAAGCCGCCAGCGTAAAAGCCATCATCTGCTGCGGCGATGATTACGTGGTAGAGCAAATTGAAGAGGCTATGCCAGAGAGCCCTACCGTCAAGACCCTGATCAGTATCGGTCCGGATATTCCTGAAGGTTTCCACGACTGGATGAAGGAGTGGAACGAATGCGCTCCTTTCGTTCGCCCGGAACATGTAAATTCCAATGAAGATACGCTCCTGATGTATTTCACATCAGGTACGACAGGCGAGCCAAAGATGGTGGCCCACGACCACCTCTATGCCCTCGGTCATCTGACCACGGGTGTATATTGGCACAATCTCCACGAGAACTCTATCCACCTGACCGTAGCCGATACCGGTTGGGGAAAGGCTGTTTGGGGCAAACTCTACGGTCAATGGTTTGCCGGAGCTACCGTCTTCGTATTCGATCACGAGAAGTTTACGGCTGATAAGATTATGCGCCAGATAGAAAAATATCATATCACTTCTTTCTGCGCCCCTCCTACTATCTACCGTTTCATGATTCAGGAGGATTTCTCCAAGTACGACCTCAGCAGTCTCGAATATTGTACAACTGCGGGTGAAGCTATGAATCCATCCGTAGCAGAAACCTTCCAGAAACTGACTGGTGTACAGATCTATGAAGGTTTCGGACAGACCGAAACCACCATGACATTAGGTACATTCCCTTGGATCAAACCAAAACCAGGAAGCATGGGCAAGCCTAACCCACAATATGATGTTCACATCCTTCGCCCAGACATGACAGAGTGTGAGGATGGTGAAAAGGGTGAGATTTGCATCCGCATCGGTGACAACAAACCTCTTGGACTCTTCAAGTATTATTACCGTGACGAAAAGCAGACCAAGTCTGTATGGCATGACGGTTACTATCACACGGGCGATATGGCTTGGCGTGATGAGGAAGGCTACTTCTGGTTTGAGGGCAGAATCGACGACGTGATCAAGAGCTCGGGCTACCGTATCGGTCCTTTCGAGGTAGAGAATGCCCTGATGACTCATCCTGCCGTAGTAGAGTGCGCCATCACCGGTGTACCAGACCCAATCCGCGGTATGGTAGTCAAGGCAACCGTCGTACTAAAGGATGAATACAAGAATATGGCAGGTCCAGACCTCATCAAGAAGCTGCAGGATCATGTGAAGCACGAGACTGCTCCTTATAAATATCCTCGTATCATCGAATTCGTAGATGAATTGCCAAAGACCATCTCTGGCAAGATTCGAAGAGTAGAGATTCGAGAAAAGGATAATAAGAAATAGGAGTAATGAAAAAAATATATAAAATAATACCTATTGCACTATTGCTCTGCATGAGCAATAGTGCACAAGCCCAAAAATGGGCAAATGCTCCTAAAATAATCGTAGGAATAAGAGGAGGAATTACATTTGCTCCAACAGATTGGGGATGCTCAGATATCGAAGTTTTCCCTTCTACAGGTGTAGCAGCAAGTTTCAGAATAGCGAAATTGCCATTCTACATTGAAACAGGCTTATATTACACCAATAGATTTGTATATGATTACGACAATCATTCACTCTTGGTACCCGCTCTTTTTTCCTATCATATTCCTCTAAAAAAGGATATGTCCTTACAACCATTCTCGGGTCCATTCATATCTTATGGTTTCGAAGGAGAATTGGATGAAGGTTGGCGTATGGGTGTTGGTTTCAGCTCAAAGAAATTCTATGCGAACTGTGGTTATGACTATAGTTTCAATTATGGCGTTGACGAAGATGCTCTTTTCGTAAGCGTCGGCTATAACTTTTAATTATAAACATATCACATAAAATATAACAAGAAGAACAAGAGGATTCTTTACTCTTCGTTCTTCACTCTTCACTTTAATCATGGGAAAAAGAATTGTAGTAAAGGTGGGCAGCAATGTGCTGACCCGAGAAGACGGAAAGTTGGACGTAACAAGAATGTCGGCGATTGTAGATCAAATCGTTTGGCTCCGCAAACACGACTATGAGGTAATTCTGGTATCATCAGGTGCCGTAGCAGCCGGAAGAGCCGAGCTGCATGTTGACCACCATTTAGACAGCGTGGAGCAACGCCAGCTGTTCTCTGCTATCGGACAGGTGAAACTCGTAGGTCTCTATTACAACCTTTTCCGTGAATACAAGATTAAGATAGGTCAAGTATTGACCATGAAGGAAAATTTCGGTGCCGAGGAGCAGTACAAGAACCAGGAAGCCTGTATGCAGGTAATGCTGGAGAACAATGTACTTCCTATCGTCAATGAGAACGATACCGTGTGCATCACCGAGTTAATGTTTACGGATAATGATGAGTTGTCTGGCTTGATTGCCAAGATGATGAATGCCGACACACTTATATTATTAAGTAATGTGGACGGCATCTACAATGGCGATCCAAGCGAGCCTACCACCCGCATTATCCCATCGGTTTATTACGACCGCGATATCAGCGAGTACATTCTTGCCAGCAAGAGCAGCCACGGCAGAGGCGGCATGACTTCGAAAGTGAAAACCGCCCACGACGTAGCCAATGCCGGCATCAAGGTAATCATCGCCAACGGCAATACGCCAAACATCCTCATCAATCTGAAGGAACATCCGATGGAGACCCTTCATACTGAGTTTGTGGCAAGACCGCAAAACAAGTAAAATCATTAGGGATAAGAAATACAGAAACCTAAAAAAGCAGCAAGCCTATTATAGACTTTGCTGCTTTTCGTTTTCATTATGAATAGTTAATACGTTATTCTAATACCAATACATGGCTCGTTCCATCTGTCTGGCCGAACACATTCAAGCCGACCTTCATCAGATAGTCACCACTGTACTGCTTGCCATTGCACTCCAAATCAGACTCCTTGCCAGGCATCAGATTGGTCTCCTTTACGGTATAAACCTTATCGGCATCCAATCCCTGCATCTTCACATTCATCACAGGCTCCTTGTAGCGTGGATGCAAGTCGTAAGCAAAGAGAACGGCACGCTGCTTGTCCTTACTTACATAGTTAATGGCACAGTGGTTGCCTTCGTATGGAGAAACCAGGCGATACTGGTCGCCCTCAAGAATCATCGGCTTCATGCTATCGTAGTCCTTGACTGCATTCTGCACAAACTTGTAGTCATCACCAGAAAGCGACTTGAGGTCGATATCAAAGCCCAACTTACATGAACTGCAAACATCGGTGCGGAACTTCACACTGGTATTCTTGTTCCAGTTAGTTACATGCGAACCCATGGTCTTGGCTGGGAAGAACTTTGACAGGCTCCACTGGATGTAGAGACGCTCGTATGGATCCGTATCGTCTGAACACCAGAACTCAGTGAAATACTTAAGCATCTCGTAATCCATTCTGCCGCCACCACCAGAGCAAAGCATCATCGGCAACTTAGGATACTTCTTATGAATACGGGTAAGCACCTTGTAGATACCACGGACATGATCGATATAGAAATTACCCTGATTCTCCTTATGATATGGAGAATAGATATTGGTAATCACACTGTTGCAGTCCCACTTGAAGTAAGCCACATCCGGATTCTCCGTCATAATACGATCCACGATGCCGAATACATAATCCTGTACCTTAGGATTACTGATATCAAGTACCAGCTGGTTGCGGTAATAATAAGTATCACGCTTTGGCTGCATAATCACCCAGTCGGGATGCTTCTCAAAGAGTTCACTCTTAGGATTCACCATCTCAGGCTCAATCCAAATACCAAACTTTACACCAGCCTTCTTGGCATCTCTTACCAATCCAGGTATTCCATCAGGCAGCTTGCTCTTGGTAGCCTCCCAGTCGCCGAGACCTGCATGATCGTCCTTGCGAGGATACTTGTTGGCAAACCAACCATCATCAAGCAAGAACATATCTACACCCAGGTCCTTGGCATCCTTCATCAACTCAGCAAGACTCTGCTGGTTGAAGTCGAAGCCAGTATTCTCCCAGTTGTTCAAGAGTGTAAGGCGATCTTCCATACCCATGTTTACCTGATACTGGCGAGCCCAATTGTGCAAATTACGGGAAGCCTCACCGATACCATTATCGCTCATGGCAAAGATAAACTCAGGGGTAGTGAACGTCTCACCAGCCTTCAGCTTATAATTAGAGGCGTATGGATTGATGGCAGGGATAACACGAAGAGCTCCCACGTTATCTACCTCGAAGGTAAAGCGGAAGTTGCCAGGCCATCCGATGGTTCCAAGCATCACCTTGCCCTCATTCTCCTTAGCTGGCTCATCGAATCCCAGTTCAAAGAACGGCTCCTCCTGCATGGCTGCACGGGTACCCAACTTGGTATCAACAATCTTCTTACCAGCAGTCAACTGGCAAGTCTCAGGCTGTCCTTCCTTAGCCCAGTCGCTATGATAATTGGTAACGAAATACTTGTTTGCCTTGAAATAAAGCATTGTGGAGCTATATCTCCAAAGCGTAACCGGAGCTTTCTCCTTATGAGAGATTTCGCTCCACGCCTTGATGACGTTCTCCTTAGGATAAGCAGCATAGTGGAGCTTCACGGTCAGCGGATACACCTTGTCCTTAAGAGTGATGATGGTCTCAACACCTCCACTGATAGCCTTTTCTTCAGAAGACTGATAATACAAATAGGTGGTCATGTTACCATCTGCATGGGTCACTGCCACTGCCGGCTCGAAGAAATCTTCAGCACCAGAAGTTGCATAAACCTCATGACCTCGTTGACAGACGGCACCATCAGAGGCTGCATATACGTCCCATTTCAGGTTCTGATAGTCTGCGGGATTCTTCAACTTGTCGCCTAAATACACTTGGTAGAGACGACCCTTAGGAGAAACTTGCATCACGAGATCGGTCTTGTCGGTCGATACTCTGATTGTCTTTTGCGCGAATGCCATCACTGAAGTCATGCACATCGCTGCAATAATCATAAATGCCTTTTTCATTGTTCTTTGGTTTTTATCTGATTGTTGGTTTTATTATTTTTGCTATTACGATAACGTCTTGCAGTCTTACTTTATTGCAATTTTCATCGTATATTATGAAAGCTTAGAACTTGATTCCTGCTGAGAATTCGATGGTGAATGGGCGAAGATAGCTGCCACTCATATACTTGCCTGCATATTTACTGGCTTCTTCCTTTGTAATCAACTCCGAACCGTTGATGGTACCTTTGGCACCCTTCTCGTTGAGGATGTTGATGACGCTCACACCGAGGCTCAGTTTCTTATTCACGTTCCAGTTGATTCCGCCGAAAGTCTCCCAGTGACCATTGAAATAGAGTGCCTCCTGGAGGTTGGCGTAGGTCTTGCCGAAGTAACGGAAGCTCAACCAAGCATTCAAGTTCTTGGTGATGTCATACTTAGGATCCAACTCAATGAGTACCTGTGGAATCTCCTTCACGATCATGTTGTTCGCATTTACACCCATAGTCTGGCCATCGTTGAACGTTACGCTTGCATTGTAGTTCTTATACACTGGCTTCTGATAGGTGAAGAGGGCGTGCATGTGGAAGTTCTTGAATGGATTGATCTCGGTAGAGGTGGTCCAACCCAAGGTCTGGATGTTGTAGATGAGCAACACGGTCTTGCCTTCTGACGTGCCAGGCTTGGTGAGGTTCTGCTGATCGATGTTGTTCGACTTCGAGATGTAAGTAATCATGGAAGATAAATCTATCCAATCGTTCTTGTAGAAGATTCCACCACGAATCAGCGGGATTGTAACTCGCTTATACTGTTCCTCGGTAGGACCTGTTCCTGCATACTCGCTGATGCGTGGGAAGCGGGTGGCGATGGTTGCGTCGGCTGTCAGACCAAACTGGTTGGTGAGGTTGTACGTCAACTGCAGGGTAGCCGCATAGTTCAGCTTGTTCTTGGTCACCTTGGCTGGTTCGATGTTATGCGCTGTGGCTACGATAGAACCATCCTCCGCAGTAGAATAGGTGTTGTAATTGCCGATATGGAATCCCTTGAAGCGTGAGGCAGAAATTTGGTTTGCCGACATGCGATAGTACTCCAGACGTCCGCCATAGAAGACTTTGAACTTAGGGGTTACTCTCCATTCGTCGGTAAAATAAACAGCCAACTTGTTCTCAGAACCCTTGGTGTATTCAGGACTCAGCTCGTTATATCCAAAGGTCTCGGAACGACGTGCGGTCTGTGTAGGGTCAAGAGGGTTTACATACATTTGGCTCAATGTGCGAGGATAAGGCTCCACGGTACCAGCCCACTGGAAAGATGATGAATAGTAGTCGAGATGATAATACCACTCGTTCAGACCCATCATCAACTTGTGGTTGTTCAGCTGCTTGCTGATTTCTGTCGTCATGAGAGCATTACTTACCTTTCCTATGTGCAACCAAGTGCGTCGTCCCTCAATGAGTCCGCTATAAGCTGAGCCATCGGAGAGCTGATAGCCATCAGCCTCGCTCACCTCCGAGATAGAGCTACCACCGTAATCCACGTAGTTGGCGCGAGGAGCATTCATGTATTTAGCGTTGAATTTCCACAACCATCCGTTGTCAAATTGGTACTGGCTGATGAGGGCAATCTCGTTGGCGTGGTTCTCGCTTCCGTCGCTCATGTTCCAGGTCTCCATCTTGCCAGTCTTGGTGTTCAAGTATTGGAAAGAACCTTGTCGCTGAACATAGGAGTCCATGCCTGGGTCGAAGCCGGCGATTTTCTTGATGCTGCCGTCACCTGCGTAGATGAAAGGTGCCGCATTGGCAAAGTTGCCTGGGTTCTTGCTGTTTGAGTACTTATATAATAAGGAGATACGTCCCTTGCCTTCGTTCAGAATTCGGGTCAGACCGAAATGATAAATTTGTGTACGATCTGCGTAATCGGTGAAGCGAAGCTTGAAACTTCCTGGGTCGAAGTTCTGGTACATACTAGCAGTATAGAGCCAGTTGGTACCGATGCCACCAGAGAGGTTAAGGTCAAAGTTCTGCATACCGAAGTGGTTCGCCTTGTAATTGAGCTTGCCCTTGAACTCTTTCTGACCAAATTCGCTGAAAGAAGATACAGCGTAAGCAATGTTACCTGTGGCAATAGCCGACTCGGAAGGCGTCATCAGGTCGGTACCTTTCAGAGAGGCATCGCTGCGCCAGTGGGCTGAGAGTTTGTGAACTGAGGATGAATAAACGGCAGGAAGACCGTTCTCATATACGGTTACGTCTTCGCTCGGCAATCCAATCTGGATTTCACGAGGCTTGTTGGCGTCGGCAGCATTAAGCATCACGTTACGCTCTTCCTTCTTGTCCTTCTCTACGGATTCCTCTTCGAGGTTGAAAGACTTCTTTTCTTTTGTACTTGACTTCTCTTCATGATTATTAGAAGGAAGTGCATACATGTAGCTTGTCGCTGACATTACAGCCAAAGCCATGGAAAATGTTCGGATTTTTAGGTTCATAACTTATTCTTTTTTTAGTTACATTATTAAATTTATTTGTTCATTCCAAAATGTTTTAATCTGAATCGAATGCGTTTAGATTTCGGTTGCAAAGATAGATTGTTTTTAGACACTTTGGTGCTGTGTGTAGGGCGTGAGTAGATGCTTGGATACTCTTATAAAGACTTAACTGCCTAATAATCAGAATATATATAGAATTAATACTTTTTATGAGAGTAGATGTTGAAAAGAAGAATAAAAGTCGTATTTTTGCAGCCGTAAAGGGTTATTCTCTTTCATAACAAAGCAAAAACAGGTAAGAACAATAACAAACAAAGGACAATGAAGAAGATAGTATGGCTCTTGATGATGGTGGTGATGCCGATGGTGGCAAATGCGGCATTTTCCCGTAATGCGGATTTGGAGGACGAGGATGAGTTGCTTCATCGTCTGGACCAATATATTGCTCGTCGGGACGAGTTCTCTTCCAAGAAAGAGAAGAAACTCATACGAATGAAGAAAAAACTGAATTTTACTTCCGGCAAACGAGAGCGTCTGAGTCTTTACAATCAAATCTATCGTGAGTATTATACTTATCGATATGACTCAGCCATGGTATATGCCAACAGGGGCCTGCAATTGGCAGAACAGTTGCATAATGACTATTTCATCAACCTCAACAAGATCAATCGGGCTGCGGTGTTATCCACAGGTGGATTCTATAGTCAGGCAGAAGACCTGTTGCTTTCTTTGAAGTCAGAAGACATTTCGCCCAAGCTGATGCAATACTATTATTACACCTTGACATGGGTGTATAACTATTGGGGAGCTTTCTGCGAAAGGTCTGAATTCAAGGAGGAAATGCAAGATAAAAAAAGACTCTATCTTGCCAAGACCCTTGAATATGTAGGCAACAAGCATTCCGCGCTCTATTATTATCTGAGTGGTGAGTTGGAGTATTTGCTACATCGCACAGACAAGAAAGTGTTGGGCTGGTATCAGAAAGCCCTTGCCGCCAGTCCTATTGACAGTAGAGTGCATGCTTCTGCAGCATATTGTATAGCTCGTTATTATCAGGACAATGGGCAGATGGACATATATGAGAAATATTTGGTAGAGGCGGCCATCTCCGACCAGATTTGTCCCTTGAAAGAAAATTTGGCACTTCAGGAACTTTCCACCTATCTATATAATAAGGATGCTAAGTATGCGAAGCGTGTGTCAAAATATATCTATTGTTCGATGGAAGATGCCCAGTTTTATAATAATCGTCTTCGAATGGTTGAGATCTCTCGCATACTTCCGCTTATCACGGAAACGAATCATCAGCGAGAAATACGTCAGAATCGCATCATCACGATATCGCTGGTTGTGGTAAGTATCGTGTCTCTTGGCTTCTTGGCGATGATGTTCTTTGTCTTCAGGATAAATAAGCGTTTGGCAAAGAGTCGTCGGGAGGTGAAGAGTCAAAATACACTCTTGGACGAACTGAACCAGAAGCTGCTCAATACCAACAAGCGCAGGGAGACTTATATGAGATTGTTTATGGACATCAGTGCCGTCTATATCAAGAAACTCGATGATTATCGCAAGTTGGTGAGCCGCAAGATCAAGGCGAAACAGACTGCCGACCTCCTTACCGCCATCAACAGCTATAAGTTGGCAGAAGAGGAAGCTTCAAGTTTCTACAACCGATTCGATAAGGCTTTTATGGACTTATACCCTAACTTCGTGGATGAGTTCAACCAACTGCTGTTGCCAGAAAAGCAGATTGTTCTCCCAGCCCCTAACAGTCTCACCAAGGAACTGCGTATCTATGCACTGATGCGACTGGGAATTACGGATGGTCAGGAACTGGCCACCCTCCTGTTCTATTCTACGCAAACCATCTATAATTACAAGACAGCCATCAGAAAGCGAGCGAAAGACCTCACCACTTTTGATGCAGCCATCAACCGACTATGCAATGTGATAGGCTAATAAATGGCAGAAAGTTGAGGAACAGCCCCAACTTTCTGCTATATTCTTTTGTACATGCAAGAAATAATCGTACTGCTTAAACTAGCCAGAAAATGTGGTTGCTTAAGTAAGAGAATATGGTTGCTTAAGCCTACGTACACTGAATCTCGGGTTAACGAAGATAGTTCCTTGAGCTAGCGGAGACAGTTTCTTGGGTAAGAAAATACTGCTTCTCGAAGTTTGTCACTAGGCTCAGCAGCGCTGCTGAGCCTAGTGACAACACCTTATAGTTGTACAACTTTACCCCCCATAGTTGTACAACCTTATACACTATAGTTGTACAACTACAAACTCTGATACAGAGATACTACTTTCTTTTGGAAATACAATTATTATCTGCAACTTTTTATCGAAAAAAGTGAAGAGAAAGATTGCTTTTTCGATATAAAATCGTATCTTTGCACTTTGAACAGCTAAAATCAGTAGCATCATGAAAGAACCCGGCAAGAAATATAACGATGAAGACAACATGCTCGTCAACGACTTGCGTTCCATCGTCAGCAAGGCCCGCAGCAAAGCATTTGCTGCCGTCAATTATTCTCTGGTGGAAAGAAACTGGAGAATTGGACAACGTATTGTGGAAGAAGAACAGAACGGAGCATCACGTGCAGAATACGGAAAGCATGTGATAGAGATTGTTTCGGCTGCTCTTACAGAGGAATTCGGGAAGGGATTCTCATAAAACTTTTATGTCTCACTATACGTGGTTAGCCGATGGCTTACAGTTAAAAAACAATATTTCTTGCATTATTTCTACCTATACTTCGAAATAATTTTGTATTTTTGCAAAGTATAGTTAGAAATAATGTAAGATTATGGACAAGCAAATCGGCCAAGAATCTCTTCATAGAAACGATTGGACTAGAAAGAAGAAATAAATATCAATGCACCATATCAAAAAGTGAGACAGTGTTTCACCTTTTGACATGGTGCATTTGTTATCTTATGAAATGACACCATATAACACAACTATATCACTTTGTCTGTATTAAATGCATATATAGCATTTTCTAGTTGTCGTCCTAAGAGATCTGTAAAAGGGCCACATTCATATTCATATCCTGAGATCTTCGAAAAACGCACCTCCATGCTACCTTTGGCATACATATGGCCATTATCATAATGTTCAATTTTCATAGGAACAATATGATCTGTAGCCTTCAGGGTGACACTTCCGTCATAATTGTCTATAATTCGATATATTCTAGCTTCTACTTGAAAAACTCCATCCACCTTAGGCTCAGGTGTCTTATACGAAGGTTCTTGTGCAACGGGAGCATTAGCAGTTTGCGCTTCCAGCTGCTCTTTTCCACCAAAATGCTTTCGTATTTTCTTTTCTAACTCACACGAATTTAAACCAATTAGCAACATTACTACTAAAGCAAGTTGCCCGATTTTCAAAAACTTTTTCATATTTTCTCTTATTTATGTAATGTTTGAGATTTACTATTACCAACCTGTACAACTTTTGAACAATACAAATACAGAAAGCGGAATGCCAGCAAGAGAGAGACAGCCCCATTTAAAATTCTTATCCTTACCACTTAAATAGACAAATGCCACAAAAGGAAACAAGACCATGCCTACTAATGCCATAAAAACTAAACTTCCTGAGTCTCCTTGCGAATCATCAAAGTCTACCCTAGCTCCATTTGGATCTATTGCATACATACAGTAACTTACTAAGGCTAGGAAGGAACTTAACAAAAATCTTTTCATTATTTCGTATTTTTACATGTTATTTTTTTCTTCACACTCTTGATTTAGTTGGGCCAAAAAGTCAACAACTAATTTACTTGGCAAATATCCTCTACAAGAAACTCGCCCACGATAATTATCTACTAATAGATACGCTTTTTCCTCCTTTTTTTAACAATGCATGGCAAAATGAATTGCGCAAATGGCGCATAAAATCCAACACCAGACAATTTCTCTTCGTACAATACAATGTTGCATTACGAATAGGGCGAATGCTATTATCATTTAACTCACTTGATTTAGCAAATGACATAGCTTTCGTTATATTTAAAAATACAACAAACGTCTTGGGGTATAGATCTCTAAAACTACGTTCTGTGTGCAAATTCCTCAAACGAGTCTCGTAGATAAACACAAATTTCGCCAATGTCTTCAAATCGGTTTCCAATCCATTGTATGACATACTTAAACTATCCTCCTCACGTGACTCCTCATGCTTCTAAAATAGTTAAAACATCCATACACAAAAAAAGAAACGTGGAGCCAGTCTGTCACTCGTTCCACTGTGTGAGGCTTCTCGCATTGCCCGATAAGTCGAAACGAGCAACGCTGAAAGCCCCACGTAAATGTATATATAATCATCCCATAAGATACAATCCATCCATAGAAATGGATACTGCATCTTGAAAGGAATGTATACAATACACCCAAGGGGCGTTCCCGTTGCTTTGTTCTTGACTTATCGTTGAACTTTGCGAGAATTCCACACAGTCAAAACCAAAGCGTACAGTTACGCCTTTTATGTATATGTGTCTCCCTAAGCATCCCACCCACGAGGGCTTTCAGCAAGGGATTGACGGTGCAAAGATAACAAAAGTTTTGGTTTCCGCAAACTTTTTAACCATTTTTTGTGCTTTTCCAACAAAAAAGCTTATCTTTGCACTCATCATACATAAAACAAGGCATAATTATGAAGCAGATGGAGCCATCATATAAAGGAGAAGAGAAGTTTCTCGTGAATGATTTGAAGACAATAGTCAGCAAAGCAAGGAGCAAAGCTTTCGCTGCCGTCAATTATTCTCTGGTAGAAAGAAACTGGAGAATAGGGAAACGTATTGTGGAAGAGGAACAGAACGGAGAAGCAAGGGCTGAGTATGGAAAGCATATTATTGAGGTAGCATCCGCTGCACTTACAGAGGAATTTGGGAAAGGGTTCTCTGTAACTACCCTAAGGGTTTTCAGACGTTTTTACCTAAAGTTCAGCAACTTACAAATTCAACGGACAGTGTCCGTCGAATTCAATGCCTCAATTCAACAGACACCGTCTGAAGAATTGAGCAATAACCTCCAACATGTACAAAAAGCAGGTATCCACCTACTACCTTGGTCGCATTACGAACTGCTTATTCGCATAGAAGACAAGCAGGCAAGGGATTGGTATGCAAAGGAAGCTTTCGAACAAGGTTGGAGCTATCGCACATTGAGTCGCAACATCAACACCTTATATTATGAGCGTCTCCTCATGTCGAAAGATAAGGCACCTGTAGAGAAAGAGATGAAAGAGAAAACGAATGAATTCCAGCAAGATAAACTGGAATACATCAAATCTCCTGTCGTCATGGAGTTTTTGGGATTACCTTCCGACTCTTCTCTCAAAGAATCGAAATTGGAATCTGCTATCATAGATAACTTAGAGAAGTTCTTGATGGAAATGGGGAAAGGCTATGCCCTAGTGGCTCGCCAGCAGCATATCAGAACGGAAGAGAACGACTACTACATCGACTTGGTATTCTACAATTATCTTATCAAGAGTTTTATTCTTGTAGATTTAAAGGTCAACCGCATCACCTATCAGGATGTCGGTCAAATGGACATGTACTTGCAGATGTATGACAAGATGAAGAAAGGACCAGACGACAACCCAACTATAGGAATCATCCTCTGTGCCGAAACTGACTCTGATGTAGCCCGATACTCCACTCTTGCCAAGAACGACCAGATGTTCGCTGCAAAATACAAGCTTTACCTGCCAGACAAGGAAGACTTGAGAAGAGAAATCGAACGACAGAAGGAACTGTATCTAATGACTCACCCTGAAGAAAACGATAAAGAGTAATTCTTCTGGCAGTATCAGAATAATTAAAAGATATCATTACAAAAAAGGTCAGACAGTGTCTGACCTTTTTTGATCTCATTTTCCGCATAACTATCCATTTATCTATAAAACTATTACTTTTTCTTGCATAAGGTTTGCAATTTCCGATATTTATGCTTACCTTTGCCGTTGTTAAGAGGAAACTCGTAACACATTACAAAATATCTTATCATAAAATAAGAAAGGAAATAGCCAATGGAACTAAGAGAGACTTTCCAAAAAGTGAAGACTGCCAGCAAGACCTTAAGCTTGCTCAGCGATGAACAACGTAATGAAATCCTGCAGGCGGTGGCTGATGCCATCATCGCCGAAACTCCTGCGCTCCTTGCAGCAAATGCAGAAGACCTGGCAAAGATGGACAAGGCGAACCCGCTCTATGACCGACTGCAACTTACTGAGCTGCGACTCCAGGATATTGCTTCGGATATGAGACACGTCAGCACGTTGCCCTCACCACTTGGAAGAGTTCTCAAAGACAAGACACTCGAAAACGGATTGCACCTGCAGAGAATTGCCGTTCCTTTCGGAGTCATCGGTATGATTTATGAGGCTCGTCCTAACGTAACCTACGATGTTTTTTCTCTCTGCTTCAAGAGCGGCAATGCCTGCGTATTGAAGGGAGGAAAGGATGCAAATGCCTCTAACTCATCGGGTGTCGAACTTATCCACAGGGTGTTGATAAAGTATGGAGTGAATCCTGACGTATGTACGCTCCTACCTGCAACCCATGAAGCTACAGGCGAAATGCTGAATGCCGTTGGCTATATCGACCTCTGCATTCCTCGTGGCGGAAAGAAACTCATCAACTTCGTTCGTGATACTGCCAAAGTACCGGTAATTGAGACAGGAGCAGGCGTGGTACACTGCTACTTTGACAAGGATGGTGACTTGGAGATGGGCAAGCGCATCATCACCAATGCCAAGTGCCGAAGAGTAAGCGTATGCAATGCACTCGACTGTCTGTTGATTCACGAAAACAGATTGAGCGACCTCCCTGCCCTCTGTGAAGGTCTTGCCGAGAAGCAAACCAAGATTCATGCTGATACCCAAGCTTACGAGGCATTAAAGGGACACTATCCTGATACCTTATTATATAAGGCAGAGGAAAGTGAGGCAAAGATGAAGGAAGCTGATGCCAACGTGAAGAGCATCTGGAACACCGAATGGCTCAGTATGCAGATGAGTATCAAGACTGTAGCTTCTGAAGACGAAGCACTCGACCATATCGCTATTTACGGAAGCGGACACAGCGAAAGTATCGTTTCTAATGACGAAGCAGCTCAAAAGAAATTCCAGATGATGGTAGATGCTGCTTGCGTCTATGTGAACGCTCCAACCAGTTTCACCGATGGCGCACAATTTGGACTGGGAGCTGAAATTGGCATCAGTACTCAGAAGTTAGGAGCCCGCGGACCAATGGCTCTCGAAGAGATTACCACCTACAAGTGGTTGATTACAGGAAATGGACAAACAAGGAAGTGAAGAACGAAGAGTGAAGAGTGAAGAATTCAATAGCTTTATATCAGAAATAACAAATAAAAAAACGAAATAACAATGAAGACATTCTTTAATGTTGAAGACCTTGGCGACCTGAAAGCAGCGCTCGCCGAGGCTCAGGAAGTGAAAGCAAACCGTTTCGGTTATCAAGAGTTGGGCAAGAACAAAACCTTGCTGATGATATTTTTCAATAACAGTCTCCGTACCCGACTGAGTACACAGAAGGCAGCTATGAACCTGGGCATGAATGTAATCGTGCTCGACGTAAATGCTGGTGCATGGAAGTTGGAGACAGAACGTGGCGTTATCATGGATGGTGACAAGAGCGAGCACCTGCTGGAGGCAATCCCTGTGATGGGAAGTTTCTGCGACCTCATCGGTGTGCGCAGCTTTGCCGGTTTGAAAGATCGTGACTACGATTATGCCGAGACCATCGTCAACCAGTTCGTGAAGTACAGCGGTCGCCCAGTTTTCGCCATGGAGACAGCTACCGTTCACCCACTCCAGGCATTCGCCGACCTCATCACCATCGAGGAACATAAGAAGGTGGCTCGTCCTAAGGTGGTTCTGACCTGGGCTCCTCATTGCCGTGCCTTGCCTCAAGCCGTACCAAACTCATTCGCCCAGTGGATGAATGCAGCTGACGTTGATTTCGTAGTAACCCATCCTGAAGGTTATGAACTCGACCCTAAGTTCGTAGGCAATGCCAAGGTGGAGTACGACCAGAAGAAAGCATTGGAAGGCGCAGACTTCGTTTATGCTAAGAACTGGAGCTGTCCAGGCGTAAAAGACCCAGCACAGTATGGTGAGATTCTGAGCAAGGACATGAGCTGGACCATCGACGAGGAGCACATGAGCTGGACCAATGACGGTTGCTTCATGCATTGCTTGCCAGTTCGCCGTGGTTTGATTGTTACAGATGATGTCATCGAAAGCCAGAACAGTCTGGTCATTCCAGAGGCAGCCAACCGTGAAATTTCAGCCGAGGTTGTCATCAAGCGTATGCTTGAGTCACTCTAAAGCAGGAAATAAGAAAGAGATTGGGGAAGTAAAGGAAAACAAGCCTTTACTTCCCTTTTTCGTTCTTCCCCCTCATGATTCCATCCCCATTTCTCGGTATTTTTATCTTTTCATTCAGTCCAAATTCACATATTTCAAATATTATCTGTACCTTTGCCGCCGAAAAAAAAGAAGAAGATGGACAAATACATTACATTATCACCAGAAGCTAAGGGCACTTTCAACGACCGCCTCAACTTTCTGTATCTAAAAATAGGTAATTATCTCGACACAGAGAATCTGCAGAATAGAACCTTGCAGTATTGTAAGGTTTTCCTCAGCGACTCCAAAAACCAGATAAAAGAGCTACAGGAATCGCTCCTTTATCAGGAATTTCTCAAAGATACCAATCTTACGATTGTAGAGCAACCTCCGCTTGATGGAAGCAAGATTTCTCTCCTAATCAAGACAACAGATGATAAGACCCCTATCCTATTCCATAGTCTCCGACTGACAGAAGAGGAAGCTAAAGGAAAAGATTCATACGAGCAAACCCGTATGCTGTTTGAAAGATATCTAAGCCTCATCGCTGATACAGATATGACCATGGAACGGAATCTGGTAAGAACATGGATTTACGTAACCGATATTGATGTAAACTATCAAGGCGTGGTAGAAGCCCGAAACGATGTATTCAGCCAACAAGGTCTTACTGCAGATACTCACTATATCGCCAGTACAGGCATAGGAGGAAGCACTTCTGTTCTGAATGCATCCGTGGCCATCGACTTCCTGACCATTCCTGATATCAATGAGGAAAACAAGAAGTATCTTCAGGCACTCGAACATCTGAATCCTACTCATGAATATGGAGTTGCCTTCGAAAGAGGAACCCGAGTTACAATACCAGTTCATTCTGTAAATTCTGATGGAAACCAACAGCTCAAACAGCAATACTTTATTTCCGGCACAGCAAGCATCGACAAACAAGGTGATGTAGTTTATGAAGGAGACATTGTAAGACAGACAGGCAGACTTCTGGAGAACATCGGAGCTCTGCTAAAAGACGGTGATGCCACCATGAATGACATCCAATACTTCATCATCTACTTGCGCGATATTTCCGATTATCATACGGTAGATAGACTGATGCAACAGTTTTATCCACAGATACCACGCATCATCGTGGACGCAAAAGTATGCCGCCCTGGCTGGCTGATAGAGATGGAGTGCATTGCAGAGAAAGAAACATGTTCTATAAAATAAGGAATTATAAAGATTCTGTCATCTAACCTTCGTCGGAATCCTCTCATCACTCATGATTTCATTTTCTGCCGCACAAGCATCAAGCTCTACAGGCTTCGAAGTGAAACCAGAGGTATTCTAAAAAAATAACCTTGCTGCTTATTGAGCAGCAAGGTTATTACGTACAGGATTAGCATACATCGTCAACAGACGCTCTTTCAAGTAGGCCTCATCCTTATTAGGAAGGTCAATTTTTGCAAGTTGACCCTGGATATACTTTTCAAATTTTGCTTTGTCTTCAGCAGTATATTGATCGGTATAAGCCTCCGTTTCCTCCAGCATATCGAGAGCCACATAATTTCCAGGATACAAACGGTAATTACGATGTATCTGCTGGTCAATATAAGCAGCTACCTTATTATATATATCCTGCTTTGGCATATCCGGATCCAGAGAATCAAGATACTCATCAAGACATGGGGCTGCATGATAATGTACGTGTCCCTTATAACCGAAGATACCTGTCTGCATACTTACCAGATCATCAGTAGGTCCCTTTTTCCACTCCGCATAATCACGCTTCTGCTGGAATTCCTTTGCCTTCAGGAAATCGCATGGGTCATACTCATAACTGATAGACAGAGGAACCAGATGCAACTGCTTCAATCGTTCTATAATACTTCCCTCACCACCCATAGACATCATCTGGAGAATTGATTTCTGGGTACGGTCATTGCTATCCTTGGCACGACCTTCACGCTGGGCAATCCAAATATTCTCATTTTTCTCCTTGATAGCAAAGTGCATATAGTCGGAAAGACGCTTACTGGACATCAACATCTGACGCATACTCAAGGCACGCTCTACGATGAATGCCTTGTTGACACGTACCAGATCCTTGACCCATGGAAGAGACAGGAGATTATCGCCGATGGCTATCTCGCAAGTCGTTTTGAACTTGTTTTCTATCAGCATGACATCGAGGATAGCAGAATCGAGCACGATATCACGATGATTACTGATGAAGGTATAGTTGCGGGTATTGTCGAGTGACGAACAGTCCATCTCGCAGCCCGTAGTCGCCTTCTTCAATATGCCAAGAACGAAGTCATAAGCGAAAGCCAGCTGGAAATCAAGATTTGTCTTACAAGCCTTCAACTTTTGTGCAATCATTTCCAATGGTACCTGTGGATACAGGTATGCCAACACTTGCTTGAACTGGTCGTTTGCCAGCAAACGATCAAATACCTCCGGGAGGTCTTCCGGCTCCCAAGGTTTAATGGTATCAAATTCTTGAGGGATTTTCATGATGTAAAGCTTTTAAAATTGATTCTCTACAATGTCACTGAGCACATCCTTGATATCAAGTCCTGCGGCACGAACCTGCTGCGGAATGAAACTTGTAACGGTCATACCCGGTGTCGTATTGATTTCCAGCATGTTCACCTTATCCTTACCGTTCTCATCCTTGGTGATGATATAATCAATACGGATAATACCATTAGCATGAAGGATATCATAGATGCGGGAAGTAGTCTTAGCCACCTCTGCTGCAGTTTCAGGAGAAAGACGAGCAGGAGTAATTTCCTGTACCTGTCCATTGTACTTGGCATCATAATCGAAGAATTCATTGCTGGTCACCACCTCAGTAGCAGGCAAAACCACACACTTGTCGGCAGTCTTGTATATACCCTGAGAAATTTCAACACCATCCATGAATCCCTCAATCATAGCTTCCTCAGCCTCCATAAAAGCCAGACGAAGAGCAGGAGCCAACTGGTCTGCCTCCTTAACCTTGGAAACACCAAAACTGCTACCATCAGCAGCAGGCTTTACAAAGCAAGGCATACCGATGCGCTTGGCTATAGCCTCCTCATTATACTCCTCACCACGGCGGAGCAAGATGCTATCAGCTACATTGATACCAAATCCACGAAGATAATTGTTGAGTACATACTTATCAAAAGTCATAGCCTCTACAAGAACACCACTTGTAGAATAAGGCAAATGAATCAGGTCGAAATAGCCCTGCATTACACCATTCTCACCAGGCTGACCATGAATCGTAATATACGCATAATCAAAATACTTGCGCTGTCCATCCTTGACAAAAGAGAAATCATTCTTGTCAATTTCGGCAGTATCACCATTATCAAAGGCTACATGCCAGTCGGTGCCCTTGACATCGACTATATATATGTTATAGCGCTCTTTATCAAAGAAAGAGTACAAACCCTGACCTGAGCGCAATGATACGTCGTGCTCAGAAGAATCACCACCGCAGACGATGGCTATCGTTCTTTTGTTATTTTCCATCTCTTATTTATATTTAATGAATTAGAATCTTTTTTATCTGTCACTTTTGACCTATAGAATCATCACTTAGTCTGGAACATATCTTGTGTGGTTCCTGCGATGAATCCTCTCCACTTCTCTATGAGTTTGCGGAAGTCATCAGGCCACTCGCTATCGAAGTCCATCTGCTGTTGGGTAGTAGGATGCACAAAACCAAGTGTCTTGGCATGGAGTGCCTGTCTTGGGCAGAGTTTGAAACAATTTTGTATAAAAGCCTTGTAACTGCTACTTCTCTGTCCTCTCAATATTTCTGCACCACCATACGTCTCGTCCATAAAGAGCGGATGACCGATATGCTTCATGTGAGCACGAATCTGATGGGTTCTACCTGTCTCCAGCACACACTCCACAAGCGTGGTATATCCAAAGCGCTCCAATACCCGATAATGCGTTACCGCACTTTTACCGATACCACTATCCGGGTCGAACACCTTCATACGAAGACGATTCTTGGGATCTCTTCCGATGTTCCCCTCGATACGACCTTCGTCCTCAACGATATTTCCCCATACCAAAGCATTGTATCTGCGATGGGTGGTCTTATTGAAAAACTGCTTTCCCAAAGAGGTTTTGGCACCAGGAGTCTTTGCCACAACAAGCAAACCAGACGTATCCTTATCAATACGATGCACCAGTCCCACTTCCGGATCGTTGGCATCAAATTCCGGCATATCTCTCAAATGCCAGGCTACAGCCTGAATCAGCGTACCATGGAAATTACCAGCGCCAGGATGCACTACCATACCTGCCTCTTTATTTACGACCATCAACTGGTCATCTTCATAAACCACATTGATGTCAATCTCCTCTGGTTTGATGCTGGTCTCATGTCTTGGACGGTCCATCATCAACGTGATCATATCATTCGGGCGAACCTTATAATTACTCTTTACAGGTTTCCCGTTGACATGGATAAAACCGGCATCAGCAGCCTGCTGAATACGATTACGGCTCTGGTATGCCATTTTATCAGCCAGGTATTTATCAATTCTCACTGGATCCTGATTAGCATCCACCTGCACCTTCCAGTGCTCATAGAGTTCACCATCCGACGAGGATGACTCGCCGATAGGCTGAAGCTCATCATCCAACTCTTCATCAAGCCCATCAACATCTCCAGCATCATCAAAACCGAAATCATTCTCCACTGGAGCATATACCTTATTATATATATAATCTAAAAATCTCATTCGTTCGTACAATTGAATTCTTCACATATCTTTCTTCATTCATCACTTACCTATTCTACCACTTCTTTATGTGAATGTGAAGGAGTCGAAGGCTCAGTGGTCTCCGTGCCAGGAACGACCTCAAAATTGTCAGCATCTCCCGACTCTTGAACCTCCTCCTCAAACTCTTCCTGTTCATACTTAGGATCAACATAGTTGACGGAATCAGCAGCATCACGCTGACCATTTCCCACCTGTACCGTAAGAATCGCATCAATGGACACCTTATCACCAGCAACCACATGCTTTCCCTTGACCAGGATACCATAAACCCAGTCTTCCTCACCAGGTATATACTGAGGAGCACCCAACTTGAAGCCCATGGCAGTCAACTTAGCCATAGCCTCTCGCAGAGAACTGTTGTCAATCACATCAGGGATGGTCAAGGTAGGTGTGTGATCAGAGTTGATCGTCACATAAATCACTCGTCCAGCCTTTACCCTTTCTCCAGAAACAGGAGATTGTTCCAAGATACAGTCAGGAGGAAGATTGCGCACATATCCCGTATCCGTCACTTCAATCTGAAGTCCGGCATCATCAAGGATACGTTCAGCGTCAGCGAAACTCTTATATCGGATATCCGGAATCAGAATAGCCTCACCATGATGAGTATAGAGTTCAATACCGAACTTAACGCCCACACAAAGCAGTGCGACAACCACTCCCATAGCGAAGAGATTGCCCCAGAGATACTTGCTCTTAAACTTATTAAAAAATTCAGATGAAGTCATTCTATTTCATTTTTGTCTGCAAAGATAGTATAAATCGAAGACAATACAAAATAAAAAAATGATTTTTTCAATTTATTGTTGAGAAGAAGGCTATAAATACAAAAGAGACCTAAAACAAAAAGAGGCAAAACACCTAAAGGTCTATAAACACAAAAAGCAGCATAGGAGTTATCCCTGCTGCTTTCAATGTCATCGTTAATTCTGAAGCCCAACGAATATTATTTTCCGTGGTGCTCGTCAGACACAGTTAACTTCTTACGGCCATGAGCACGGCGAGAAGCCAATACACGACGACCATTCTTTGTTGCCATACGCTCACGGAAACCATGCTTGTTCACGCGACGACGATTGTGAGGCTGAAATGTTCTTTTCATTTTTCTTTATTATTTTTTTAATTAATATTCCAAAAAAGAGGGCATAACACACCTTTCGGGCTGCAAAATTACGCATTATTTCTGAAATAACCAAGAAAACTGCAAAAATTAGCTTAAATATTTATGTTTTTTTCGATAATTGCTTGGGTTTTTCGTGATTTTACCGTAACTTTGCACCGTTTTACAGAAATATAATATAATTCAAGATAAACAAAATGATTAATTCACAGGAAATTAAGATTGGTACTTGCATCCGTATGGATGGCAAAGTTTGGGTTTGTATTGACTTTCAGCACAGAAAGCCAGGTAAGGGTAATACTGTCATGAACACCAAGTTGAAGAACGTGGCTGACGGCCGTGTTTTGGAGCGTACTTTCCAGGTAGGTTTCAAGTTGGAGGATGTTCGCGTTGAGCGCCGCCCTTATCAGTATCTCTACGAGGATGCTACTGGTTGCATCTTTATGAACCAGGAGACTTTCGAGCAGGTGCCTATCGCTAAGGAGAACGTTACTGGTGGTCAGTACATGAAGGAAGGTGATGTTGTAGAGGTTGTAACTGATACAACTGATGGTACTATCCTCTTGGCAGAAATGCCTGTTAAGACTACTTTGAAGATTACTCACTCTGAGCCAGGTGTTAAGGGTAACACTGCTACCAACGCTACTAAGCCTGCTACTTTGGAGACTGGTGCTGAGGTTCGCGTTCCTTTGTTCGTAAACGAAGGTGAGACTATCCAGATCGATACTCGTGACGGTAGCTACCTCGGTCGTGTAAGCGAGTAATTCCTCGCCTGTTCCTATCAGAGTTCTAATCAACTAAACTTGAATCATATATGAAATATTCCATCATTGTCCCTGTATTCAATCGCCCTGACGAGGTGAGCGAACTACTTGAGAGTTTGACACACCAGACCGTCAAGGACTTCGAGGTCATCATCGTTGAAGACGGCTCTAAGATTCCTTGCAAGGAGGTTTGTGATGCGTACAAAGACAAGATGGATATTCAGTATTTCTTCAAGGAGAACTCTGGTCCAGGACAAAGTCGCAACTATGGTGCCGAGAGAGCATCAGGCGAGTATCTGTTGATACTTGACAGCGACGTAGTCCTCCCTGAAAATTATCTCAAAGCTGTAAATGATGAATTGAGCCGTGAGCCTGCTGATGCATTCGGCGGTCCTGACAAGGCGCATTCATCATTTACAGATACCCAAAAGGCTATATCTTACTCCATGACATCTTTTTTCACCACCGGTGGTATCCGTGGCGGCAAAAAGAAGATGGATAAATTCTATCCCCGTTCATTCAATATGGGCATCCGCAAGGATGTTTATCTCAGATTGAATGGTTTTTCTGCCATGCGTTTCGGAGAGGATATAGATTTTTCTATCCGTATATTCAAAGCAGGTTGCCGTTGCCGCCTCTTCCCTGAAGCATGGGTATGGCACAAGCGTCGTACTGATTTCCATAAATTCTGGCGTCAGGTCTATAATAGCGGTATTGCCCGCATCAACCTCTACAAGAAATATCCAGAGAGCCTCAAGCTCGTGCATTTACTTCCAATGGTCTTTACCGTTGGCGTCATAGGCACGCTGTTACTCCTGTTCTTTGGTTTCTTACCATACCTGTTGGGCACAGAGCACATTTTCCCTGTACTTGGCAATGCCATGGCAGCATTGGGTTGCATCGGCTTATTCTTGATCCTACTCTATATCGTAGCGTTAGTTATCGACAGTACCAAACAGAATCAGAGTTTGAAGATTGGCATACTGAGTATCCGAGCTGCGTTTACCCAACTGATGGGCTATGGTTGCGGATTCCTGTCTGCATGGTGGAAGAGATGCATCTTGGGCAAGAGTGAATTCAGCGCTTACAACAAGACCTTCTACAAATAAAGAATTCCTGCGAAAACTTTTCAAAATCAACAAATATGAGCGAAAAACTATCCATAGCGAAGTGGGCTTCAGAAGACCAGCCTCGCGAGAAACTCGAAAGTTTAGGTCCCAGTGCATTGTCAAATGCAGAACTGTGCGCCATCCTTATCGGTTCTGGTTCCAGAGACGAAAGTGCCGTAGAACTGATGAAACGCATCCTCAACAATTGCGACAACAACCTCAATACACTCGGCAAGATGACCCTACTGGAATTACAACAATACAAAGGTATGGGACCTGCCAAAGCCATCACTTTACAAGCAGCTTGCGAACTTGGCAAGCGCCGTGCTCTTGACAAAATTGGAGTACGTCCTGACTTAGGCTCATCATTGGCTATTTACAACTACATGCTCCCCCGGATGCAAGATCTCGATGTGGAAGAAGGTTGGATTCTCCTAATGAACCAGAACTTCAAACTCATTAAGGCAGAACGCATCTCTCATGGCGGTATCACAGAAACAGCCATAGATGTCCGCCTCATCATGAAAGAAGTGTTCCTCAACAATGCCACCATCTTGGCTATCTGCCATAACCATCCCAGCAACAATCCTATTCCAAGCAAAAACGATGATCTGCTGACCAACCAGATCAACAAGGCCTGTCAGATTATGCGCATTTTCTTCATGGACCATGTCATCATCACGGATGGAGCCTTCTACTCTTATCATGACAAAGGGAAACTGTAAATATCAGCATTTTTCAAGAAAATATCAGCACAAAGAGCGAAAATAAATCACCTTTTATTTTGTTTTCTCTGTATTTTATGCTACCTTTGCAAAATATAAGCAATAATCATACAGGTAGCATTTCGTGTGCTCCTTCACAAAAAGAATAAAGCATTTATGACTCAAGAAGAAAAAACAAAAATAGAAGAGAAAATCGTAGATGTACTCAAAACCGTTTACGACCCTGAAATTCCTGTGAATATCTGGGAATTGGGAATGATCTACAAGATAGATGTCAAAGACGATGGCAATGTAGATATTGACATGACATTTACAGCCCCATCATGCCCTGCTGCCGACTTCATTCTGGAAGATGTGCGCACCAAGGTGGACAGCGTAGATGGCGTCAATTCAACAAACGTCAACCTTGTTTTTGAACCTGCCTGGGATCAGAGTATGATGAGCGAGGAAGCTCGCGTAGAACTTGGCTTCGAATAAAGACAAAGCTGTTGAATCCTTCACTCTTCATTCTTCACTCTTCACTTAAAAAGTTTCGCTTATGAAAAATGTATATTTCCTTTCAGATGCACATCTGGGTTCGTTAGCCATACCGCATGCCCGCATGCAGGAACGCCGTCTGGTACGCTTTCTGGACAGCATCAAGACAAAAGCCTCTGCCATATATCTTTTAGGCGATATGTTTGACTTCTGGAACGAATACAAATATGTGGTACCCAAAGGGTACACCCGCTTTTTGGGAAAACTCTCTGAGTTGACCGATATGGGAGTGGAAGTACATTTCTTCACGGGCAATCATGACCTCTGGACATACGGCTATCTGGAGCAGGAATGTGGGGTCACCGTGCATTACAAACCTCAGACCGTAGAAATTTACGACAAGGTATTTTTCCTGGCTCATGGTGACGGACTTGGAGATCCGGACAAGAAGTTCAAATTATTGAAATCCATGTTCCACAACCCTACCTGCCAACGCCTGCTGAATGCCATCCATCCACGATGGGGAATGGCATTGGGACTGAACTGGGCAAAGCATAGCAGACTTAAACGGGCTGATGGAAAAGAAGAACCATACATGGGCGAAAAGAAGGAATTCCTCGTCCGTTTTGCCAAACAGTATATGCAAGGGCACAAGAACATCGACTACTTCATGTTTGGCCATCGCCACATCGAACTGGATCTCATGCTCAGCAAGAAAACCCGCATGATGATTTTAGGAGATTGGATCTGGCAGTTTACTTATGCCGTATTCGATGGAGAACACATGTTTATGGAAGAATACGTGGAAGGCGAAAGCCAACCATAACAATAAAGGGCAGCCCATGAAGCTGCCCTTTATTGTTATCGCTGTATTCTTCCTCCTGAAGAAGTCATATTATGGATAATCTCCTCTTCCGACACCAGGTTCTGGTCACCTGGTATAGTATTCTTGATGGCACTTGCCGACAAGGAGAAGTCCAGACAATATTGATTTTCATCGCCCCATTTCTGATGAGCATGTATATAGGCAGCCACAAAAGCATCTCCTACACCCATCGGGTCAATGATAGGCTGAATATCGTAGATTCTGGTAGAATAGAGTTTGTCTTCCTGAGAATCGTAAAGCAAACCACTCAGGGTATGATGACTGCTGGCAATCTGATTGCGTACTGCCATCACCATTTTCTTACACTTAGGGAAGAGCTTGTGCATCTTGCGGAAATACTCCAGATAAGCCTCCTTATCTATCTCATAGTTTTCATCCAGAGCCTCAAAAGGAATATGAGGTACACCACTGGCAACCTCCCACTCATTCTGATCGCCAAAGATGATGTCGCTGTACTGCATCATCTGGAAGAGCACATCATGAGGTTCCAATCCGTATCCCCAAAGATTCTTACGGTAGTTGATATCGCAGACAATGGTCAAGCCATCCGATACCGCCAATTTGATGGCATCCATGGTAGATTCCATCGCATCACGGCTGATGGCACAAGTAATACCTGAGCAATGGAATACAGCCGCATCAGCCAAAACCTTATCCCATTTCACCATATTCCTTTTCAATGAATAAAAAGAAGAATTCTTGCGGTCATAAATCACGCGGGAATTACGCATCGCCACGGCTTCCTCAAAATAATAAGTACCCAGACGTTCTCCGCCACGTACCACATGCGAAACATTCAGACCATACTCTCTGAGATGCATCAGCGCAGCTTCTCCCATTTCACCATAAGGCACACGGGTGACATATTCTACGTTGTTTCCCAAATAAGCCAGAGAGATAGCGGCATTCGCCTCACTGCCTCCATAATTGCCTTCCATGCGACGGCCCTGGAATAAACGTTGATAACCAGGCTTAGAAATTCTAAGCAAAATTTCTCCGAAAGTTACAATCTTTGTTTTCATCTTTTTATCATTGAGATTAATACATAGTAATAATATAGCTGATGAGTATGGCTTGTTTCACAAAGACAAAGTCTAAGTGTTATAGTAAAAGAATTAAGGTGAAGCATTTCTATCGTTGCAGAAAAGCTTCACCTTATTATATATAGGATGATTACTTATTAGCAACCAAATCCATAGTATCGCGAGCAATAACGATTTCCTCGTCTGTAGGAACTACTACTACCTTCACCTTACTGTCGTCAGTAGAGATGATAGCTTCCTCACCACGAACCTTGTCATTTACTTCCTTATTGATCTTGATGCCAAGATACTCCAGGTTCTTGCAAGCTTCCTCACGGAGGCCGGTCTGGTTCTCACCTACACCTGCAGTAAATACGATAGCGTCAACGCCACCCATAGCTGCTGTGTAAGCACCGATATACTTCTTGATGCGATATTCGTACATACGGAGAGCCAACTGAGCCTTCTCATTACCCTCGTTGGCAGCGTTCTCGATGTCACGCATATCAGAAGAAATACCTGTAATACCGAGCACACCACTCTTTTTGTTCAGGAAGTCAGCCATCTCCTGTGGCTTCATGTTCAACTTCTCCATCAAGTATGTAACAGCAGAAGCATCGATATCACCACAACGAGAACCCATCATCAAACCTGCCAATGGAGTCAAGCCCATTGAAGTATCCAATACCTTACCATTCAATACAGCTGCTACAGAGCCACCATTACCGATGTGGCAAGTGATGATCTTAGAGTTATTCTGGTCAAGACCGAGAATCTCGCAAACACGCTTAGAAACATAGCGGTGAGATGTTCCGTGGAAACCATAACGGCGTACGTGATACTTCTCGTACAACTCGTAAGGAATTGCATAGAGGTAAGCGTAGTCTGGCATTGTGCTGTGGAATGCGTTGTCGAATACGCAAACCTGAGGAGTGCCTGGCATCAAAGAGTCAACGGCACGGATACCCTTCAAGTGACCTGCGTTGTGAACAGGAGCGAGGTCGCAAAGTTCCTCGATACCATCCTCAACGCTCTGATCAACAATAACGCTCTCCTTGAACTTATCACCACCCTGTACGACACGGTGTCCTACAGCGTCGATTTCCTTCAAGTCCTTGATAGCGCCGATTTCTGGATCGAGCAAGCACTTGAACACGAAGTTCACACCTTCCTTGTGGTCAGGCATATCGTGCATAATCTGCTTCTTCTCACCATTAGGCAATTTCACCTTGATGAATGCGTTATCAAGACCGATACGCTCTACACCACCCTGTGCCAATACAGATTCATCGTCCATATTATATAACTTGTACTTGATAGATGAACTACCACAGTTCAGAACCAATACTTTCATAATGTTAATTTTGTAATGTTATTGATTGAATAAAGTTAGTTTACGCCTTCTTAGCATCCTGTGCCTGGCAAGCGGTGATAGCTACCATGTAGTAGATATCATCTACAGAGCAACCACGAGAGAGGTCGTTTACAGGACGAGCGATACCCTGAAGGATAGGGCCGATAGCGATGGCACCACCCAAACGCTGAACGAGCTTGTAACCGATGTTACCCACCTCAAGGTTAGGAACTACCAATACATTAGCCTTACCAGCTACATCAGAACCTGGAGCCTTCTTGGCAGCTACCTCAGGAACAAGAGCTGCATCGGCCTGAAGCTCACCATCGAGATGAAGCTCTGGGAACTTCTCCTTAGCGATTGCTACTGCGTCTGTCACCTTGTCGATGATATATACGCTCTTACCAGTCTCCTTGTTGATAGCATCCTTAGCACTACCCTTTGTAGAGAAGCTCAACATAGCAATCTGAGGATCCTTAATACCTGCTACAGACTGAGCTGTATGAGCTGTAGTATAGGCAATCTGAGCAAGCTGGTCTGCTGTAGGGTTTGGAGTTACAGCAACGTCACCCATTACCACTACGCCATCCTGACCGTACTGCTTCTGATCAGAGATGAGCAACATAGCACCACTTACGCAAGTGATACCTGGAGTACACTTGATAATCTGAAGAGCTGGACGGAGCGTATCACCAGTTGTGCTCAATGCACCTGAGATCTGACCATCAGCACCCTCAGTCTTGATAATCATACAACCGAGGTAGAGGTTGTTCTTAGTTACAAGTTCACGAGCCTGCTCTACTGTCATGCCCTTCTTCTTACGAAGTTCAGCGAGCTTCTCAGCATATTCCTCAGCCTTAGGGTTGTTTTGTGGATCAACGATAGTAGCCTTGTCGATGTTGTTAAGACCCCACTGTGCTGCGAGATTCTTAATATTGGCAGGGTTACCGATGAGGATGATGTCTGCGAGATCATCAGCCAAAACTTTATCGGCTGCTTTCAATGTACGCTCCTCTTCTGCTTCAGGGAGCACGATGCGCTGCTTATCAGCTTTAGCGCGAGCTACAATTTGCTGTAATAAATCCATTTTATTTTTTTATTTATTTAATTTTTGTTGTTTGCTAAGTAGATTTGTCCAAGATGAGGCATCACATTCAGGCATAAACCCGTTTGTTTGCCACATCGACTTTGCAAAAGTACATAAAAAGTTTGATATAAGCTAAATATTATTGTGTAAAAAAAGCTAAAATCAGAGATATTACTATTTATAAAGGTTTACGGAGTGAAAAAGTGAAGAACGAAGAGCGAAATAAGTGAAGAACGAAGAGTGAAGAGTGAAGAATTCATATGCTTTCACTCTTGAATCCTTCACTCTTCACTTAAATTCTTCACTCTTCGTTCTTCACTCTTCACTTAAATAATTTCCTGCGTCAATATACTCTCCAACTCCTCGGCAGAAAGTCTCAGTTTAAACTCACCCTTGATAGCCACACTAATTCTTCCCGTCTCTTCCGATACGATGACGGCAATGGCATCACTACTCTGCGAAATACCCAAGGCTGCACGGTGACGGAGACCTAATTCTTTAGGAATATCCAGATTATGACTCACCGGGAGGATACAACCAGCCGACATGATTCGCTTGTTGCTTATCACCATCGCACCATCATGCAAAGGTGAGTTCTTGAAGAAGATGTTCTCTATCAACCGCTGGTTAATCTTAGCATCTATCTCCTCTCCCGTATCCATGATATCCTTCAGCGGAACTCCCCGCTCGATAACGATCAGAGCGCCCACATATTTCTTTGCCATGCTCATACAGGCCATCACGATAGGCATGATGGTTTCCTTATCCGCCTCCCGCTGACTATCCTTGTTGGAATGGAAGAAACGCACCAATCGCCTCATCCCCTTCTGCGAACCTATCTCATAAAGGAAACGGCGGATATCTTCCTGGAAGATAACTATCAGCGCAATGACTCCCACGCTCACCAACTTATCCAAGATCGAACCCAGGAGACGCATTTCCAACACCTGACTCACGAAAAGCCAGATAAGCACAAAGAGCATGATGCCCACAAATATGTTGAGGGAGCGGGACTCCTTCATCAAGCGATAGACATAGAATAGCAGTGAAGCTACCAGCAGGATGTCTAAAGCATCTTTTATACCGAATTCTATCATTTCAACTTAATCTTTATCCATCATGGCATCTACAATCCTTACAGCCTCGACAGCCTCCTTCACATCATGGACACGCAGTATCTTGGCTCCCTTCATCAGAGCAATGGTATCAAGCACCGAAGTGCCATTGAGAGAAGTGGTAGCATCACCACCCAACAACTTATAGATCATGCTCTTACGGGAGATACCCACCAGCACCGGCAATTCCAGCACATTCAACTTTTCCATCTCATTGTATATCTGATAATTCTGAATGAGATTCTTGCCGAAACCGAACCCCGGATCCAGAATGATATCCTTGGCACCAAGATCACGCAATTGCTGCACTTCCTTGGCAAAGCCCTTCATCATTCCGGCAAGTGTAGGCTGCACAGACATTAATATATAAGGTACCTTCAGTTCACCAACCAACCGGAACATCTCCGGATATTCCTCATGACGCTGCTCAAGTGGAACATTGGCAATGCCCGTGATACCACCTTCCGATACATCATTGATGATATCAGCCCCCCACTCTTCTATACACTTGCGTGCCAAGGTTGGGCGATAAGTATCTACAGAGATCGCAGCATCCGGTTGTTCACGACGAACGATGTCGAGAGCGAACTTCAGTCGTCTTCCCTCCTCCTCTTCCGAAACTTCATCAGCACCCGGACGAGTAGAGAAAGCCCCGATATCGATGATGCTTCCACCTTCAGCAATGATTTGGTTGGCTCTGTTGGCAATTTCCTCCTCAGTCTGTTTTCTACTACCAGAGTAAAAACTGTCAGGTGTTACATTCAGAATACCCATCACCTGAGGAGTATTCAGATCCATCAATCGTCCCTTTATATTGATTGTATATTCCATTTATCAACTATTTTCTTGCAAAAATAGAAAGAATATTCGAGATAACTCGCTTTTTTTAAGAAAATTGTTTGATATTTCCACGATTTAAAGTACTTTTGCACTCAAAACAATAGTTATAGACTATGGAAATTTCAGAACTCTATCAGATTTACCAAGCGCACCCGGTGATTACCACCGATAGCCGCGACTGTCCAGAGGGCAGTATCTTCCTGGCTTTGAAGGGCGCATCGTTTGATGGCAACAAGTTTGCCGACATGGCTTTGGAGAAAGGCTGTGCCTATGTGATTATTGACGAAAAGGAGTATGCCAAGGAGGGCGATGAGCGCTATATCCTCGTAGGAGATTGCCTCACCACCTTCAAGGAACTCGCCCGTGAGCACCGTCGCCACTTCGACATTCCTGTTATAGGTATCACCGGTACCAACGGCAAGACCACAACCAAGGAATTGGTTTCTGCCGTGCTCGATGAGAAATACAACGTGATGTTTACACAGGGCAATTTCAATAATGATGTCGGTGTTCCTAAGACCCTCTTCCGCCTCAATCCGGAAAATGAGATTGCTGTTGTAGAAATGGGTGCCTCCCATCCTGGCGACATCCAGAAACTCGTGGATTACGTGGAACCTACCTGCGGCATGATTACCAATGTGGGTCGTGCCCACCTGCAAGGTTTCGGCAGTTTCGAGGGAGTAAAGAAGACCAAGGGCGAACTTTACGACTTCCTTGCAGCCAACGATGCTTTGGTATTCATCAATGCCGACAACGAGCATCTGATGCAGATGGCAGACCAGCGCAATATCAACCGCCTCATCACCTACGGCAAAGATGAGAACTGTGATGTTTGGGGAGAGGTTATCTCCTGCGCTCCTTTCCTGAAGTTCCGCTGGCGCTCCGAGAGTTTCGACTGGCATGAGGTTCAGACTCATCTCATCGGCTCTTACAATATCGACAACATGCTTGCCGCCATCACCATCGGCCTTCATTTCGATGTGAAGCCTCAGCAGATAGACCACGCTTTGGAGAATTACATCCCGAGCAATAACCGTTCACAGTTGGAAGAGACGGCACACAACAAGCTGGTGGTAGATGCCTACAATGCCAACCCATCCAGTATGGCTGCCGCCATCGAGAACTTCCGCGTGATGGATGTACCCCAGAAGATGGCTATCTTAGGCCAGATGGGCGAGCTTGGAGAAGTAAGTCACGAGGAACATCAGAAGGTAGTTGACCAACTACAGGCTGCCGGTTTGGAGAATGTCTGGCTGGTAGGCGATGAGTTCCAGGATATCCCTTGCAGTTACCGCAAGTTCCATGATGTAGAAGAGGTAAAGGCTGCCATCAAGGAAGCACATCCTCACGACCATTACATCCTCATCAAGGGCAGCAATAGTGTCAAGTTATTTCAGCTTCCAGAATTATTATAAGGATTTAGAATACGCCCCCAAAAATGATTTCCTGCCCAAAGCATAATTTCTACGTAGGCAAGGAGAAATTTTTCCTTGGGCAGGGAAAAATGAAAGTGGGGTAAGCCCCAATAATAAAGGCGGTGTTCCGATTTCACTCGGAGCACCGCCTTTGTCTATTTTTTCTCAAACATCCATACGGATGTAAGTTTCCGTTTTACTTCACACTAAACTTCACACTATTTTCATCTTTTTGCGCTTGGTAATCTGTTATTATTGCTATCGATATCAACATTACTACGCTTAACCTTGTGGTTGCCAAACCTATAGGTAAGTTTTATATTTAGGCATCGATTGTCATAATCGTTGCGATTGTCAAACACAAAGTTTTCATATACCACATGATTGCGATTGTAATATGTTCCCAACAAGTCATTAACGCTTGTACTCAACACAAGTTTATTCTTTAACATTACATAATTAACTCCCATGGATAAATTTTGAAATGATTTATAGTGAATATATTGTTCTTGTCCTGGTAAATAGTACAGATAACTTGCATAAACAAGTGCTTTGCTACCAATCATGTAAGACAGTCTGGTGGAAGCAAAGGAACTAAATCCTTCCAATGAGCCACTATCTATAGAACTATTGGATGACTTGGACTTGTTATAGTTCACAGAAAGTTGAACTGCTGCATTGAATCTGTTATGACTATAATTATAGTTAACGTTACCAACCAGGCTGTTTGTTGAAATACAATTGCTGTATGTCTGTTCTATCTGTGAGTCAGCCTTGTCATCAACCAAAAAGCCAATGCCGTCGGACGAATGGACATACGATACCCCTATATTTAATGTCTTATATTGGTATCTGAATTCCATATAATCCATAAGGGAGGGATTCAAAAAGGCATTGCCTACAGAATAGGTGTAAGCATCAGTGTATGACCTTGTCGGGTCCAGCTGCGTCATGTTCGGTCGATTGATTCTTTTGCTATAGCCTAAGTACAGCACATTGTTGTCATTAGGCTTAAACGTCATATCGACAAACGGAAACCAGTCTGCATAACTCCGTGAGAAATGTTTGCATTCCTCTTGCGGAAAGCCTTCCGACTTTGTATGTTCGTATCGTACTCCTATTTTGAAATACCAATTTTTCCAAAACTTGTTGACATCTGTGTAGAATGCGCCAACAGTCTCCTTGTAAAGGAAATCATCCACAACATTATAACGAGCGTAATTGTCAGCATGATAATGTGAGTATTCCCCTCCTAACTCGAAACAGAGCCATGAAAAAGGCAAAGTGAGGTTCAGATTGCCCGTATTCACAAAATAGCGATTGTCATACAAGCTATTGACGACCCCCAAGTGGTTGTCTGATGAATAATCGCTGTTGGTCCTGTCTTTCGCCAAGCTGTAGTTATAATTGATTACCAACTTCTTACCTAAGCTGTCGATGTTCCACTCATAATAAGGCGAGAAAGAAAAGCCTTTGTATCTGTTGTCTGAGCAAGTGGTCTCCGAAGAAAATGAGTTTCTACTACCAGACAGTTCCTGATAGACATCCGAGGCAACACTCCCATCCATACAATTGAACGAGGCTAAAAATCCCAGATTCATCTTATCATTCAGAAAAATGTTTGTGTTCAAGTTCTGACTGACGTAATCCGATTTCTGACATGCATCGTTATTAATCAACTTTGTATAATCTGCATATTCAAAACTGTTTCTTACATCATGCTTTCTCTTTTCTTTCCAATAGCCCACACCGTATTCTACCATAAGCCACTTGCTTGAGAATGTCAGATTACCTCCTTCCTCGAAACTTGCCGCATGTCTTTGAGTATATCCAGTTCTCAGAGAGCCATCAAAGCCAAGGTTCATACGATTTTTCAGAACAACATTTAGGACTCCCATATTTCCCGACGCACTGAACTCTGATGATGGATTGGACACAACCTCTATCTTATCCAAGTTCTCTGACGGAATATTAGTCAGATAGCTTACCAAATCCTTACCCTTAAGATTTGACCTGCGACCATTTATCAGAACAATGACACCATCCTTACCTACAAGAGATACATCATCTGGCTTAGTAGGATTGATCCCAGGAACATTCATCACAACGTCTTTGGCATTGAATCCGTTGGCATAGGGGCTGTTCTTTACGCTATAGATGACTCTATTCTTATCAAAAGTGATGATTTTCTTCATCGCCACAACAGATACTTCTTGAAGGGTCTTGTTGATTATAGGAACATGAATTCGACCTAAGTTCTTATCAGCCATAAGATTAAGGGTGTCTTGTTTCAACACCTCACCTAATTCACGATAGTTCAATATATACGTTCCTTTTTCCAAGTCTATAGAAAAGAAGCCTTTCTCGTTGGTCAAGGCACTTACCACAGTGTTATTTGAAAGATCTGTAACAAGTACTTCTGTATACCCCATAGGATTATCCTGAGTATCAGAGACTAAAGTACCTGTAAGATGGTTTATTTCTTCTTGTCCCATACCTTGTACAGATATAGACAGAAGTCCTCCCAACAGCCAAATATATTTATTAGAAAATATATTCATATCAAACATTTATTATAATTTTAATTGTTCGTATCACCATACCACCAAACACTATCAGAATCACTTGGAATGCAATAAGTATAAAACACCATAAATGTTGACATACTAGTTACTAAGCAACCATTGTCATCATAGATATAGACTGCCGTTTTGCCAAATAACGACTTACACTCACAATAAGCATTCCTTGTTACAAATTTGCCACAATGCTAGGTTCTTCTGTTCGCGCTCTTAAATGACTTTATGCATAGGAATAACCTTATTTTGGGAAGGATACATCGCTAACATTTTGCTAGAAACCAAAAGCATCAACAATAAAAGCAGATTAAAAATTTGTATTTTCTTCATATTATCCACATTTTGATATTATTAAACTTCGGCTGCAAAATTACAGCGTTTTACGATACCATCCTAACAAAACAGGTCTATTTTTTTAAAACACCATAAAAGCCATATAATTCTAAAAATCAAGTACTTAAAATCGCCCGCCAGATACTTTGGGTCTAAAACTTACTTTAGTTAGGAAAATATTAGAAGTTTTCGATGTACGTACGTAGCGAAAATTGCTCATTTTTAATACCAACTTTATCTTTGTACAAGAACAATTTTTGCTTAATTGCTTTCTCGCTTATACAATAGATAGAAGCCAACGCCTTTTGAGATAGCTTTAAACGCAAAAGCATCATTAGTCGTAAAACACTCTTTGATAAATTAGGATGCTTTTGCTTGAGTCTTTTCACAAATAGGTTTTCCACACTATCTAAAAACACCTCCAATTCGTCCCAATCACTCTCCGACAACACTATATGCTTATTCTCATTTGGAACTATCGAATTTAATTTTTCTACTACATCTATTTTCTTTTGTAAATAATTACGCATCACAGATAGTTGAATCTCTTTATGCGAAAGTTCCTCTTGGTGTATTTTTTCCTGCATTTGTTGCTTTTGGAGAAGAACCTCTCTTTCATGCTCCATACGTAGTTTTATCTGGTGCTTATATGATTTATAAACATATAAAATAAATATGACTACTATAAAACACAATAAGACTATCAAACTAAATACCCACTGCTGCATTTCTGCTTTACCTTGCATTTTAGCTCTTTCACTTTCCTTTTTCAAAAAGGATGTATAATAAGCAGCCTTACCTTGTAATGCAATTCGATACATATCCTCCAAATAATGGTACGCCGAATCGCTAAAACTTTTAGCAGACTTGAAATCATGCGCTTTCATAGCAGCTTGACTTTGAATATAAAACACAGAATAGCGGTCTTCTGCCGTTTTTGGCATTGCTTGTTTTAATAAACTAAAGGCTTGGTTTAACGAATCTACAGAGATATAAGCAGAAGCAAATGTCAACAGACAAGAAAATCTATTTGCTGCATTCAAGTCATAAGCCAATCGTGCATAATATAAACAACTATCTTTTTCACCCATCTCCTCAAATGTACTAGATAGATTTTGCCTTACATAAGACAACAAGTTGCTATCGCCAGCTTTCATTGCCATTCTATATGCTTTTCTCTCTTCTTCTAAAGCATGCTGCAAGCTATCAACATAAAAAAAGTTCTCACCCAATCTCAAACGTGCTGCCACCTTATTATATATAGTAACATTTGCCATAGAGTCATACATCTTCACCAAATCTTTAGCATATCTCAACGCTTTGTAAGGTTCCAACTGCTCTTCTACTTCTATCAACTTATCCAAAACCAAGTGTTTTACATTCATTTCATGAAGACTATCCGAAATAAAATAAGCCTTTTCCAAACAAGACTTAGCTTGTTCCATACTATCAACAAGTAAATAGAATGTTCCCATATAATTCAAGCACAAAACATAGAGCGAATCTTCTTGGTGCCCCTCATACCAATCATACGCTATGCGAATCAAAGAATCGTTATCCACATCTAAGCCAGACTTGTCTTGTGCAATATAATAAGTGAGGGCATACTTCGCCATCTCCTCCTTAGAAAGTCCCTCTTGGTCTATATGTTTCATCAACGCCAAGGCACTATCCGGTCTAGACTCTACCAACGCATAAGCTAAGTCCAGCTCTTTCTTATGGCTCTGATAACAAGAAACAAAGATTGGTGCTACAATAAAAGCCAAGACTACGTATAATATTGTTCTTTTCATATATCAATAGTATTTTTTATCTGCAAAAATACGACTTTGTTTTTAGATAGAAGCAAAAATAAGGTCTAAATATGCAAAAACAAAATATGGTAAAAATATACTGATAATCAATAATATATGCTAAACAGTTTAGAAAAGCAAGTCTAAAATAACTCTGGAGAGTGCTCAAAATTAATACGATGACCGATTGAAAAAAGCCTATACTAAACATCGCATTGATTGACTTATCCAACTTGGTTATGTCATTACTTGTTGGAACGGTTTCCGCTCCTGCGTTCTTTGTGGAGGCAGAAAGCTCATCGACTTTCTGTTCCAATCTCTCAACTGTGCTGTGGTATCCTCCTTTCTGCCCATACTGCTTGGCTTCGGTTTATAACTTGCTTGGCGATACTCGCCAAGGATTGCTTTCAATCTTCTCAACAAGTCCACCACATACACATGAGTTTCATGGAAACCTCTCTGATGCGACAGCTTGGTAAGTTGGTTGAGGTTGTTCGCCATGCCAATGAGATTCTTGGCGATGGCTACCGTCTCTGCATTGTGTCCGCTGACCACCTCGCCGTTCAAGGCGGACTCACGGATGTACTCCGCCAACTTGCGGTTGGCTTTTCTCGCCCTCAGTCTCAAAGCCTCGTAGCTTGGCTTCGAGAACTTTACCGTGACAGACTTCGACAGCTTGCGAACCCTGCCTGTAGGCGGTCTTCCGCCCTTTTTTAGGTAGAGCAACACCTTGAATTTTTCGATTTTCATAACACTTACATTTTGAGTGTGCAAATATAATCATTTTGTAAGCGTTCCTTGATACACAAAGCATTGAGAATCAGCGCAATAAAATCCGTTGATGCACAAAGTTGCCTTTCCGCATTGTTACCTGCTTTGCATAGGTAACTGTGGCTCACGATTTAGTAACTGAACCACTTCAATATTCCTCACTCGCTTGCTTTATGGCGATTTGGCAACTTTTTGCAAATCTACTCATTCCCAACTGTTTACGTTCCAACCACTCTTGTTCTCCTTTGGCAGCTTTAGAACTTTATGTTAACATCGCTCAAACTAAGAATATTACATTATATTTAGTGCAGTTTTATGTAGTTGCGATACACTTTTCTGCACTTATTTTTATAAGCTATAACTTATTAAAAAATCGACCTAACTTAACGATGCGCATCATTGTACCTTAACGATGCGCATCATTAGCACCTAATAAAGCGCATCATTAACACCTAATAAAGCGCATCGTTAGACCTCTATAAAACGCATCGTTAAAATTCATACATTTGCTTCCTTTTTTATCCCCTTAAACTCAGCTCCAAAAACTTGTCGCATAACTGAAATACCCCATCATCTTGCGTGATAAAATCTCTGTCAAGCAAAGTCTTGACCGCACCTTGCACGGTGCTTGCCCCAAGATGACTTCTTCCTCTATAAGGTCGATAATTGCCAGTAGCAACACCGCCTTATGAGGAGCTTTGCGTCCCTTCACCTTTGCAGTGTGCAAGGAAGAAAATGCATCTATATAGTGTCGAAGTTCCATCATACCTTTATTTTTTTCCTTTACCCTTGTTGTTCAACATCTTGATGGTGGCGAGGTAAGCCTCCTCTACGGGCGAAAGGGTCTTGACCTCCCATTTGCGGTACTCCGTTTCCGCCTTTTCCATAGCCTGGCTGTGACTCACACTTCCAGCACCTTGCAGAAGAGGGTCACCATTGGCAGAGAGGATGCGGTCGAGATGCTCGATATAGTCAGCCATATACATAGGACGATGCTTCTTGGCCTGAGTCTCGGCGAAATCGAAATAACCGGAAACGAGGTTGTTGAGAATCTCCAGTTCCTCGCCGTCCAGATAATTCTTGGCAATCTTCGCATCACGCAGTGTGGGATGGTCTCCCTTGAAAGAGGTCAAACCCATGACAGGCTTGTCTGCATCGGCTCGCTGGTAGATTACTTCTGCCGCAGTATGACCATGAGCCGCAAAATGGAGTTTGTTCTGTACTATCTTGAAAAACTCCACCGACATATCTGAGCGAGGGTCATAGTCTACAGCTGTGGCATAGATGTCAAGCACCTGTCGATACATCACCTTTTCCGATGAGCGAATGTCACGGATGCGGTTCAGCAACTCTTTCCAGTATCCACCGCCTCCCAGTTGCTTCAAGCGTTCATCGTCCATGGTGAAACCCTTGTAGAGATATTCTGCCAGCCTTTCTGTTGCCCACTGGCGGAAGCGCGATGCTACAAGCGACCGTACACGGTAGCCGATGGAAAGAATCATGTCGAGATTGTAGTAGGTCACATTGTAATTCTTCCCATCTGCGGCAGTTGTTCGGAATTTCCGAACAACTGCATCTTCCTTCAATTCTCCATCTTCAAAAATGTGCTTGATATGCTCACTTACGTTTGATTTGCTTGTCTGATAGAGATCGCATATCTGCTGTTGGGAGAGCCAAAGGCTTTCCTGCTCATATTTTACCTCCAAGTGGGTCTTGCCGTCCTCACTTTGGTATATTACGATATTTCCGTTATTGTTATCGTCCATATTGTTTACAATATCTTTGTCACCGTATTGGGTGAATATGTTTTGAATATCTGTTCGAAATTGGTTGCAGTCGAGTCTGTCTTCATACTTGTATCACGAAGCACGGCATACATGGGCTGCATCTTGGCGATGACAGTCACCACGTCGTCTGTCACGTCTTGGTCGAAGCAAACTGCCGCCCTTTGTTATGGGGACTGCTTACGGACCTACGGACGGGCATCGACTGAACAAGCCTTGGGCATAAGCTGCCAATGTCGTTTCCTGACTTTTATATTGTCGTTTCCTATATTTAGTTGACTACATATACTTCTTCAACCATTTTAGCCTAATATATACCTCAAATTCTGCCCATAAAATTCATACATTTGCTTTCTTTTTTATCCACTTAAACTCTGCTCCAAAAACTTGTCGCATAACTGAAATACCCCATCATCTTGCGTGATAAAATCTCTGTCAAGCAAAGTCTTGACCGCACCTTGCACGGTGCTTGCCCCAAGATGATACTTCTGCAAAAACTCTTGAGACATCAGAGAAGAGGGTTTTCCTTCCAAAGCGATAGCCGTGAGCACCTGCTTCTGCTTGGCTGTCAACTGGTATATCAACGTTTGATAGGCAAAGCGATGCTGGGCAAGTATGCCATCAATCGCAAACTTAACATCGTCTTCTTCCAACAACGGCTTGTCGGTGATGGAAGTATAAAGCATATTGAGAACATACTGGACGTACCATGTAATGCCATCGAAACGATGATATAAATAAGAAAAAGCCTCAGCACTAATCTCCTTGTGATTTTTGGAAAGATGATGATTGGCAAAAGCCAAGTAAGTCTGCTCATTAATAGCCTCTAACCCCATGATACTCGAACTATGATAGAAAGGACGAGACTGAGACGTAAACATCAAAGCCATCATGTGACGCTTGGAACCAGAAAACACGAAGTTGGCGTTATGGCAATTCTGTATTCGCTTACGCAAACTCGCCTCAACGGTTTTCTCAGGATAGTTGGCTATCGTCTGAAACTCATCTATCGCTATCAAGCAAGGCTTATCTGCCTGCTCGAGATAAGCAAAGATCTCGTCCAAGGTAATATCTGGTGTCTGTATATCACCAATGCCCACACTCCACTCTGGATTTCCATTGATATCAAAAGAGATAGTTGACTTCAGAGACTGGAGCATATTCAGGAAAAATTCCCACACTTTCCTGCCCTTTGGCTTGAGTGCCGTCAGGATTCCCTTGCCCAGCGCATAGACGAATTCATTCAAATTCTTCGTATCATAAATATCAATATAGATGCAATGATACTGATCCCGGATGTTTTCTTGCTGAAAACAATTATAAATCAGTCCCGACTTACCCAAACGTCTTGGCGCAATCAATGCCACATTGCATCGATTGGTCAAATGGCGGGTAAGAAGAGCTGTTTCCTCTACCCTATCACAGAAGTATTCCGGCGAAAGATAGCCTTCTATAATAAATGGATTTACCTGTACCATAAGTATTTACATCATTATGAGTTTTACGTAACGAAGAATTCATAATGCAAAGATACGATGAATATTTGTAAACGGCAAACATTTATCGTAAAAAAGTATCTGACATTCAATAAAAAAGTATCTTAGGATACTTGCTCATGTATCTTAAGATACTTGGCAATGTATCCTAAGATACTTTGCAATATAGCTTCATGTGCCCATGAAGCCTGTTTCATCGGCTAAAGGAATAAGTTTCATCTTAGGATGAAGCCTACTTCTTGCACATCCCCAGAAAATACTTATGTATCTCTAAACTGTCGTTCAGTTCCGGATGGAAAGCGGTAACCAGCTGGTTACCCTGACGGGCAGCTACAATCTTGCCATCTACCTCGGCAAGAACCTCGGCATCACCCCACACCTCTTTAATATATGGAGCACGAATGAAAGTCATAGGAATATTGCCCTCAATGCCCTTCATCGGAGCCTCGATGTAGAAACTGCCCAACTGGCGACCATAGGCATTTCTCAAAGCCGTGATATCCATGGAAGCAATGCGATGACTTGGCTCACCCTCTATCTTCTTGGCAAGAAGAATCAAACCAGCACAAGTACCATAAACAGGCAAGCCTGCTGCAATGGCCTCCTTCACAGGTTCCATCAATCCGAGTTCATTCAAGAGTTTTGCCTGGGTAGTACTCTCGCCACCAGGAATAATCAAGCCATCCTTAGGCTGATTCCAATCCTTCAACTGGCGCACCTCAAAACTATCCACACCCAACTGAGCCAACTTCTGTCTGTGCTCAGCAAAAGCACCTTGTAAAGCTAATACTGCTATTCTCATATTTTTCCTAATACAAAAGCCCCTTCTTTTCAGGAGGGGCCTTCCAATTAAAACATCATCATCTATTACTTACCTCTTTCAGCCATGAGCAAAGCAATCTCCTGCTCATTGATACCAACCATCGCCTCACCGAGATCCTCACTCAACTCAGCCAACATCTTAGGGTCGTTGTAGTTGGTAACTGCCTTCACGATAGCCTGAGCACGCTTAGCAGGGTTACCGCTCTTGAAGATACCAGAGCCTACGAATACACCCTCAGCACCGAGCTGCATCATCAGGGCAGCATCGGCAGGAGTAGCCACACCACCTGCTGCAAAGTTAACTACTGGCAACTTACCATTCTCGTGAACATACTTCACCAGGTCGTAAGGAGCCTGCAATTGCTTGGCAGCCTCGTAGAGTTCATCCTCGCTCATAGAAACCAAACGGCGGATTTCGCTCTGCATCATACGTATGTGGGTAACAGCCTGAACCACATCACCTGTTCCTGGCTCACCCTTGGTACGAATCATCGTAGCACCTTCAGCGATACGGCGGAGAGCCTCGCCCAAGTTCTTGGCACCACAAACGAATGGTACATCAAACTGAGTCTTGTCAATATGATAAACATTATCAGCTGGAGAGAGCACCTCGCTCTCGTCGATATAGTCGATTTCGATAGCCTGAAGAATCTGAGCCTCAGCGAAGTGACCGATGCGGCACTTAGCCATTACAGGGATAGAAACAGCCTCCTGAATACCCTTGATCATCTTAGGATCGCTCATACGAGAAACACCACCTGCTGCACGGATGTCAGCTGGAATACGCTCCAAAGCCATTACTGCACATGCACCTGCTGCCTCTGCGATTCTTGCCTGTTCTGGAGTTGTTACGTCCATGATCACACCACCCTTGAGCATCTGAGCCAAGTTGCGGTTCAATTCTTGTCTATTTTCTGCCATAATTTTATTCATTTTCTTAATTACGGCTACAAAGGAAACACTTTTCAATGAAAAACAAGAAAAAAGTTCTGATTTCTACAAACTTTGCGTCATTTTGTATAAAGGATGATTCGCAAAAGTATAAGCCATATTCCGAAATATGCAAAGCTCTACACAAAAAGATTTGTTAAACAACAATAATTTAAAGGAGTTTATCATCTGAGCATCTTTATTTTTCGTATCTTTGCGAAAAGTTTCGTTACGAAAAATTTCGATTATGGAAAATCCGTTTAAATTTGGCTCATTAGTTGATGCCCCATACTTTACAGACAGAGTGAAAGAACTGGACTACATCGTCCAGTTTCTCAAGAGCGAGAACCATCTCGTTCTTATGTCACCACGACGTTTTGGTAAATCAAGTCTCGTAAAAAAGGCTGTTATCCAAACCCAGCGACCATACCTATGGCTCAATATGCAAGCCGTGCTCAGCAAAGAAGATTTTGCGGCAAAGCTTCTGAAGGAACTGCTCAATCAATTCAAACTTGAAAAGATGAAGCACTATCTTCGTAACTTCCGCATCATTCCTTCTATCAATATGAATCCTATGACAGACGAGCTATCAGTTTCATTCCAACCATCAACCGACAGTGGAACAACAGCAATAGAAGATGTTTTAAATACAATCCAGAAGGTATCTACACCTCAAAACAAACTGATTGTTGTCTTGGACGAGTTTCAAAGCATCCTGGAAATCGACAAAAACATGGATAAGCAGCTCCGTTCCATCATGCAGGAACAGACAGGCATCAATTACATCTTTCTGGGTAGCCAGGAATCGATGATGACAGATATCTTTGAACGGGTGAAGTCTCCATTCTATCATTTTGGAATGCTGATGAGACTCAACAAGATTCCATACGAAGATTTCAAGTCATATATTGCAGACAGATTGGAAGATGTATCAGAGCAGGCTGCTCAAATTGCAGACGAGATACTGACCTTTACAAGTTGCCATCCATACTACACGCAACAGCTTTCATTCGCAGTTTGGAACAACCTGGTAGCTGGTAAAAACGAGGATGTACTCCAACTCGCCGTAGAAGATATCATAACGACCCATGATTTAGACTACGAACGTTTATGGCTGAATTTCAACAAGACAGACAAGTATGTTATGGTCAGCATCTGCGAGGGCAACAATCCTGCACAAGACAGGAACCAGCCTACCAGCACGATGACCAGTGCCTTATTGCGTTTAAGCAAGAAAGGCTATATCATCCGAAGTGACAGATATGAAATAGAAGACCCATTCTTCAGGAAATGGATACTCAAAAATATGATTGAGTAAGATTATATATTGAGAAATTTATCTATGTGTTAACAAAACAAACTCGCTCCAAATTGGACTTTGATTGGATATCAATTAGAGCGAGTGCTTATCCAATGCCGTCTGAATTCTTCAAGATTATAAGTTGTCTTTCCCTTGCCTGGGTCTGCGATATAGAACTTCTTGCCCTTCTTCACCTTATATAATACCACGAAATGGTTCTGGTTCCAATGAAGGATGCAAGGCAAAGGGGCTTCACCAAACATAGTCGTGGTTGCCCTTGCACTTACCGTGTGCAATCCGAGCGTATTAGCCGCTTCATTGATGCCTAGCATGGACACCCCTTCCGTTGTGGCAAAGCAGAGTTTCGACAGAGAATCTAAAGAATATTCTCTGCCGAAATATTTACAAATCATCTACAAGCAAGTAATGCCACATAGCATACTATCATGCTGAAAACAAACAGAAAATCTATTCATTTACTTTTCCACATCTAAATTCTTACTATTATTTAGCTTTGTTGTCTTCCCCTTACCCAAACTATACTTAATACTGATAAGGGCAACAAAAGCATTCACTCTATTATCTCCATAGGTTTGATAAGCAAAATTTGGAAGACTCACTTTCGTATAAGTCTTCTTGGAAATCATGGACGTCGGTATACTTACTTCCAAAGATATTGGCAACTTACCTTTTAACAAAGAGCAAGAAGTTCCAATAAACAACTTTTCCTCTTCATCATACTGTTTACCTTGTAATAATGGCAATTTGTCATGTCGAAGGAAATAGCTAGCCATGAAACTCAATTTTGTATTTGGAACATTCCAAAAAAGCTGTGTATCAAGATACCAGGTTCTGCCAAAATGCTTCGTGTCATCTTTCATATACCGATGATACCATTGGTAATTTGCTACAAATGACAGTTCTACGCCTTTGCCAAGATTATAATCACCTTCCATTCCCAAGTAATTATGTCTGTAATTACAATTTGCTTGAGTTTGATAAGTTTTATCCTCTTCTTGCTGATAATAGTCTATAATCTCATCCTTGCTCTGCTTGTACATATAGTCAATCTTGACTATATTGACAAGGTTGACAGTAATTTCAGAATAATGCATAATTCTAGGTTTCAACTCAGAATTGCCTCTATGCCAAAGCACATCGTTCACTTGCCATCTTACCGTTGACAACTGATCAAGGTTGGGATACTCCACATCACAAAAATAATTATATTGCAAATACATCCACTTAACAGGTTTCCAATAACCCTTAAACAAAGGCATCCAAGATGTATGTTTCTCTGATACAGCCTTCAATTGGTTTTCATCTTTAACAGTCAACAAATGAGTGCCTAGCAAAGCATTGAAATTTCTAAATGGCTGATATGATATTGCTCCCATCAATTTACTTCGAGTTTCCTTGCTACTATGCAACAGAACATTCTCATTTCGGTCAGAATTAGAATAATCTTTCCATATTTGGGTGAAGTCTGCCCACAAAGACACCTTACTGCCTAAGTTATAGTAACCAGACAAATAATAACGCCAATAGTTTTTATCTCCCTTGTAAGGGATTTGAGCTACATCATTTTTTGCACTATAAAATCTATCTTCATGAATATCATACCTATTATATATGAGTTCCGAAGATAAATTTAAATGTTTTAGAACCGTTCCCTTATAAAACAATCCAATAGTATAATCATCTGTATTGAAATCATCTAGGCTATTTGATTCATATTTTTCGTCCCTATTAGAAACAGAAAAGAAATCACTTTGTTTACTCCCCTTAGTCTCTATCCAAGCTTGCACAGATAGTGTTTGGTTATCTGACAATCTATAATCTGTTCCCAAACTAAAGCTACCAATATTGCTCCTAGTACTCATGTTTGGTTTTCTATAATCAATTGCCTTTGATTTTATCGTTACATCACCCAAGTTACTATATTCATAACCTAATACATCATAATTCTGACGATGCGTAAAGTTTAGGCTGCCATACAGATTAACTCTTGGAAATGTATAGGTAAAGTTTGCACCCATAACTTCCCTATTGGAATGCTTATTTCTGAAAGAATACAAATTGCGAGAGAACGCACTTATATCCCATCCTGTATAGTCATTAACCAGTTCCATATTAAGCACTACTGGATATTCAGAATATTTACCAGCAGGATAACGCATAATTTCTACGGTTTTGATGCGCTTTGGGTTTATGCTGATGGCATATTCTCGTTTTACTTCCTTGCCATTGATAATTACAGGTACATTTTTATCTTTTCCTACATTCACTTCGTCTGTTCCCCAATCTGTTGTTATACCTGGAATTTTTGCTAATAGCTGTATAGCACTAGTGGTTCCTTTTCGAAGGGAATCGGTGATGAATACAGTTTCTTTAGATGCATTTCTACTCACCATATCAGCCACAGCTACCACCTCCTTTAAGTTTTCCACCTTTGATTGCAATACAACAACACCTATATCGCCCTTGAAACCAAGAGGAGATATAGTATCTCGTTTTTCAAAACCTATCGACTGGAAAGACAATTTATATATGTTTCCTTTGCTCTCCAAAGAGAATTCTCCTGTTTCCATACTGCGCACTCCACCCAGAAACCGATTTGTTTTATCAAAAGCAGAAACTGTAACAAAAGGCACACAAGAGGAATCCGATACAGATACAATTTTTCCTCTCACCTGCGCTAAGCAAGTGAAAGGAAACAAAAATAACATCAACACTACCCAAATGTACTTCATCTCTTAAGTTTTTTATTATTAATGACTCGCCAACAATAATCTTTTATACGATGTTCCAACAATTCATATTTATCACTTCGTTTTCATCAAAACCTCCGCCTAGCAATACCATCAACTCTTCTTCATTCAAGACAGAAGAGTTCTTCAAATTGAAAGTTTGTAAATTCATAATAATACAATTTATGCCTACTTAAATAAACACTTCAGCAATCATTCCTTTATACAGTAAGGTCTGTAAACATTATTGTCGACTTTATCGTTTCAAAGTAATAATTTATAGATTCCTACATCTTTTTAAGATATGAGATATCATCTGTTGAACATAACTTAAAGATTGACATCAAACGTCACTTTAGTAAACACATTACCTTTACGTAAATATATCGAATATTTGCCATAAGATCCATAGAGTTCATTTGGAGACTTACGCAAAGCCACATTCAAACGTCCATTAGATAGGCTTATAGCAATTTTATTTCCTCAGTTGGCTGGACTCATTTAATCAACTGGTTTTGGTTGCCTGAAAGCAGAAGGAGTGACCCCCTTCATCTTCTTGAAAAACTTGGTGAGATGAGCCTGGGATGAGAAACCGAAGGTATTGGCTATTTCCTGTACAGTATGGGTTGTGGTAGAAAGTTCACGTTCTATTTCCTTTACGATATACTCGTCTATGATAGCCTTCGGTGTCTTGCCAGAGATACGGCGGGTAACCTGAGCCAGATAACGGCTGCTCACATTCAACTGGTCCGCATAGAAATGCACATCACTATAAGTGCGACAGAAATTATTGACCTGAGAGATGAACTGATTGTAGAGTTCCGAACTACGACCCTGCAGATTACTCTCACGTGTCAACTCTACATTGATAAAATCCTGTGCCATCCCCAAAGCCTCCTCCATCTTGTTCCCCCGGTTCAGATACACGGCAAGGGCAGAGGAAAAACGGTTGGTAAGACCATGAGAATTGGCATTGTCGAGCAGGAACACCTGCATTCCATGACCCTCAGCCATGCGCAGCAACTTGGTGTCTTGCAGAATAATATCATTTTCTTTTTTTCGGGCAACCACCACGGAACAGAGCGGCAGCAAACGATACTTGATCTGACTTACCACATCCTCCGTCATCAGCGCATCACCATTACTTGACCAGATGGCAGGGGCATAGATGATATAATCCGGGCGATATTTCGTCAGAGCATCAATCACAACCTCAAGCGTCTCCACCCGACGAATCATACCCACCTTCACAATGCTCGGTTGAATATCGTTCATGATAGCCTCTATCTGTCCCGAAACAATCTCGGCTGGAATATCAAAGAAAGCCTGAATACCCAAGGTATTCTGCACGGTAATGGAGGTGATGGCAGAAACTGCATAGCCTCCCAACTCAGAGATCGTCCTGATGTCTGCCTGGACACCAGAACCACCCGTACTGTCAGAACCCGTAATGGTCAATATCGGTTGTATCGTCTTCATACCCTAATTACTATTGAATTCTTCACTCTTCACTTAATTCTTTACTTAATTCTTCGCTTAACTCTTCATATACTCTGTCGGCGTCATACCAAAAGCCGTGGAGAAGCACTTAGAGAAATAACTGTTGTTGGAGAAGCCCACCGTGTACATCACTTCAGAAACGCTGTGCATTAAGAGCACAACTCAAAAAAAGCATGATAAAAAACATGCCAATATGCTTAAGAGTCAACTTCATAAGTGCAAAAATACACATTATTAAGCATACTCGCAAACATATTGGCATAAAAAGAATTAAATACACTTCAAGACTATCGTCTTTTCTATATTTCTCGGGGTATCTTTCACCTTGAGCGTGATATCTCCCTTCTGTTTCTTACTTTGTACAACAACTACCAGTTTACCACTGAAAAGTTTCATCTGTGGCTGCGTAAATGACTCAAGCGAAGTTGCATCACCATTACATGCAGCCTTGAAAGTACCGGCACCAGTTACCTCAAAAGTCAGTTCATCATCAGCAAGCGGACACTCGTTGCCATCCTTATCCAAGAGGCTCACAGTGACAAAGGCGAGGTCATTGCCATCAGCATTCAGAAGTACATTGTGTTCGTCTGTGCAGCCCTCTACCATACAAGCGATAGGCTCATGGTCTGGAGTTTCCACACTGAACTTCATCTGGGTAGGCTCACCAGCTGTTCGCTTGACATCCTCACCCACTTTTTCACCATACTGATTGTAAGTAACTACACGAATCTCACCAGGTTCGTACTTCACATTGTTCCAACGGAGACGATAGCGGTCCAAACGACTTGACTTATCCTTGCGAACCCTACCCTGACTCTTGCCGTTTACGAAAAGCTCGCCTTCCACACCATCTGTATAGCAATAAACCGGAGTTACCTGTCCTTCCCTGCCCTTCCAGTTCCAGTGAGGAAGAAGATGGGTGGTATGCTGAGTTTCATTCCAGCGGGAACGATACATGTAATATCTATCCTTTGGAAGGCCAGCGAGGTCGCAGATGCCAAAGTAGCTGCTGCGGCTTGGCCAGTAGGTATCGTAAGGAGTAGGCTCGCCCAGATAGTCGTAACCCGTCCACACAAACTCTCCAATCACCCAACTGTAATCATCCTGCATCTTCCAATCATCATCTGGAAGATTACTCCAAGAACAATACTCTGTATCATAGCTGGAGCACTGACCATCCGGGTATGGGTTGTTGTCGCTGGCACGCACTTCAACCGGGAACTTATACACGCCACGAGAGCTGACTGTAGATGCCGTCTCGGAACCCAAAAGGAATCCCTGAGGCAACTGCTCTATATTCTTATAATATTTATGTACGCGATAGTTGAAACCGGGAACATCCATCACCTGTGCAAAGCCAGATTTTAAAGCAGCTTCAGCCTTATCCATACCCTGAGTGACAGGACGAGATGGATCATACTGATGGCAGAGGTTCTGCAGATGCTTGGCTATCTCCATACCCTCCTTGCTCCACTGCTCAGGAATCTCGTTGCCGATGCTCCACATGATGATGCTTGGATGATTACGATGATGCTTCACCAAGTTGGTGATGTCCTTATCGCTCCATTCCTTGAAGAACTTGGCATAACCATTCTTACATTTAGGATAAATCCACATATCGAAACTCTCAGCCATCACCATCATACCGAGGGAGTCGCAGATTTCCATCTGCATGGTAGAAGGCATATTATGAGCAGTACGAATGGCATCGCAACCCATCGCCTTCATCATCTTGATCTGGCGAATGAGGGCAGCCTTGTTCTCTGCAGCTCCCAACGGACCGAGGTCGTGGTGCAGGCAGACGCCCTTGATCTTGCGGGTAATGCCATTGAGCTGGAAACCATTATTCTTGGATACCGAGATGGTACGGATACCGGTCTTCAAGGTCTGGACATCAGCCACCTTCTTTCCTTCATATCGGGTTAACTTCACCTGATAGAGATAAGGAGATTCTGGAGACCAGAGCTGAGGATTCGCTACCTTCAGAGTAGTCTTGATTTCAGGATTGGCACCTGTGACAATCTGCTCGGCAACCTTCTTGCCTGCCTCATCCAACAGGGCTATGACGGTCTTGCCCGACTTACCAGTCTTTCCTTCCAACAGCGCATTTACTTCTACTTCAGCTTCCTGCTTATCAGCCTTCAGGGTACGCACAAAGGTATCCCAGGTAGAGAAGTTTTCGTTGCCATAGAGTTCTACGGAAACCGGACGGTAAAGACCGCCTCCCGGATACCAACGACTGCTCTCCTCTACATTATTAAGATGTACCTCGATGAGATTACTCTTACCAAACTGGATAAAAGGAGTGATGTCGATACGGAAAGCATTGTAACCATATGCCCACTTGCCTGCCTCCTTGCCATTGACGCTGACAACAGGCTGGCTCATCGCACCATCAAAAACGAGAACGGCACGTTTATAGCCCTTAGGAGCCGTCCAGTTCATCTTATACATACCCTCACCTATCCAAGGCAGCGCACCCGAGCGGCCTGACTTCTCAGACTTCTCTTTCTCACCATTCTGCTCAATAGCCACCATCTGCAGGTCCCATTTCTTATCGAAAGGACCCGAGATAGCCCAATCGTGAGGCACGGCCACCTGAGACCACACTTTGCCATCGCGGGAGAAATCCCACGATGGCAAATTTATTATTTTTCGGCTCTGCGCCTGGCACATGGTAGAGAACGCCAGGGCGAGAGTCATGAAAGTAATGCTTTTCTTAATCATATTTCTTCTTTAATGTTCTTATTTATATGCATCGAATACAGCAGTTGGTTTACCGGAGTTATCAAAAGCTCCCTTGGTATAAGCACCCCAACCCAAAGTACTATAGTTGGCAGGCTTCCAGTTGTTGTAAACCTCAGGTTCCCAATAGAAGATACCTTCGCAGGTAGGAATAGCCTTGCAGCCATCCACCATCTTCTCCATCATTGGCGCAGCCTGATCAGAACCCCACCACATACCAATCTCAGAAACAATAACATTGCAGTTGTACTGCTCTGATAAAGTCTTGATATTCTTCAGGCAATTGGTGGTTAAATCCTGCCAATTGTTATCTTCTGGATAAAGCGACATACCGATGACATCCCATTTTCCGCCCTTCTTCTTCAATTCACCAAAAAGCCAGGTATAACGGCCGAGGTTATTACCCTCATCCACGTGCACGATGACTTTAGCCTGTGGATAAACTTCCTTCACAGCATCATAGCCAGCATTGACATAAGCAGCAAAGTTGGCTGCATTCTTTGATACCTTACCAGTTACAGCCTCATCGCTGCTGAAGAGCATTCCATCACGGGTTTCATTACCCACCTGTACCCATTCTACGTTGGTGACGCCTCTCTCTTTCAAGGCAGATAATACGTCCTTGGTATGATTAGCTACCGCCTGTTTAATCTGCTCGAAAGTATAACCCTGCCAAGCACCAGGAACTTTCTGGTTTCCCGGGTCTGCCCAAGTATCAGAATAATGGAAATCAATCATCAGGCGATAGCCGAGCGCCTGGGCACGACATGCCTTGGCGATGACATCATTCTTACCGCACCAGCCACCTTCCGGATTTACCCACACGCGAAGGCGGATTGCATTTGTACCAAGGTCGCGAAGAAGCCACATGCATTCCTCTGCCTTGCCATTCTGATTATAGAATTTCACACCGTCCTGCTCCATTTCTGTGAGCCAACTGACATCGGCTCCCTTAGCGAAACCGCTCATATCGTATGTTTTCTCCTTTTCAGGAACTGGAGAATCGTCGCTGCTGCAACTTGTTCCTGTGATAGAGAACAAGAGCGCTGTAGCCAGCAACATGGCTTTTCCAAATATATTCTTCATTTTTTTTGCAAAGATAATAAAAAAATTGATATGTTATTCATATTTCCATGTCATTGTGTTGAGATCAACCGTAATCTATACTCACCAACCTTCACTGTTACGGTATAATTACCTGCTGAAGGAATATTCACGCTGCCAGCAGCTGTGGTTGTAATCACCTTGGTCCAAGCATAGTTAGAACCATCGTAGCTCATTGCCTCACCATTCAGTTGGAAAGATTCGTAACAGTATATTCCTTGACCTTTGCAAAATCCTCCGAGCCAAAAGCCTGTATTTATCGAGCTTTTGTCCGTTTTATAATAAAACTGGCAAGAATATTTTATCAGATTCTGTACATATTTCTCTTAGAAATTATTCGCTTGTCAGAAAAAACATTCTTGTTAGAGAATAACTTTCTTCACGCTTGCAATACCATCTGATTTAATTTTCTTTACTATATTGATTCCCTTCTGAGGAACTGTAAGGCGAGATCCAGCCAAATCATAATACTCTATACGAGCTTCTCCTGTTTCTGATGCCTTTTCTGGAAGAGAAATGCCAGTAGTAGCACCAGACATCTCCTTTCCGTTAGCATCAAAAGTTTTGGCTGTATTGTAGTTCTTGATGGCATGATCGAACTCTGCTACATCTGTTGTTGGAATCTCATTGGTATAAGCCTTCCAGATTTCCACTTTACCTGCACCAGAATATTTCTCACAGATGGCAGGAACATCTACTGTCTTGTCGAGATAATGCTGGGTGTAAGAGGCTACGGTCTGAGTAGGAACCCAATCGGTTTTGGTCACACCAAAACTTTTACTTATCTTAGCGCCATCAATATTGGTGTAACCCTCCATCAAGTTGTTACAACCCTTATAGATGCAGTCATAACCTTCAGCTTTAGAAATATTCAAGCTACCGCCTCTGTCTGAACGGATAGGCGACTTTGTATTCTCGAAATAGCATCCCTCTTCGTATGCCACAGCTCCCGTACGAATATCCCAACCATCCTCACAACCACGCATATAGTTATTATAATAATGTACATGACCACCACGTTGGAGAGGAAGACGAGAACCTTGGATATTATCAAAGAAATTGTGGTGGAAAGAGATGGTACGACAGTTTTCATAAACATCTGAATCACCCTTACCCCACAAGCAGCTCTTGTCATGGTCGTGGAAATAGTTATAGCTGAAAGTCATCCACTGCACATTGTTCTTGCAGTCGAGCAAACCATCATAGCGGTCTTTGTTGGCAGCATCACCATTGAAGAACTCACAGTGGTCAACCCAGATATGTCCACCCCAGTTGGTCTTGGCACTTACCTTATCAGCCTGGATTCCGATGCAGTCAGGGTCGCCCACTTCTACTTGTGCACCATTACGCCAAGCCACAATCTTATTCTCACCGGTTCTGAGCACAGGTACACCCTTCATAGTGAAACGACAGTTACGGATAATGATGTTATCAACCGACTGCATCACGAAGGTGATATGAGAAAAGAGAGGAGCCAAGCCTGTTGCAGGGTCCACCACACCAATCAAAGTCTTGTTAGGAGCAACCATAATGCGCTCGCCATAGACAGACTCCACGCCAGACTTACCACTCTGGTCATCAAGCAAACGACCAGTACTCAGATCATCCACATAGCACTTGATGCCTGTAGTAATATCATGATCTACGATAACGATATATGGGTCAGTTGCCTGGAGATAGGCCTGCAGTTGAGAGAAGTTGTCAGCCTTCACCACCTTGCCACCAGCGCCACCAGTAGTACCACCTGCACGATACCAGTTAGAACCAGGAACACCTTCGTAGGCAGCAAAGCCATCCATTGAGAAGTCACGACCATCCTGAATCTGTGCATTCGCCATCATTGAGAAGCCACAAAATAAAGCAGCAGCCAAGATGGTTTTACGGCAAGTTACCTTGAATGGTACTGAAAGAATAGGGTTTATATGTTTCATTGCAAAGTTTAGTTTTGTTTGTTGTTTTGAGAAAAAAGGGCTGTCCTCATCATGAAAAGACAGCCCTTAGTTTGTTTCACGTTATATTTCCTTCCCTCATTGGGAAAAACATGTTTATTATTCTGTTACAGGTACAAGTTTGATGAGAGCGATTGTAGTAGCATCACCCTTTGTAATCTTATGGGCGCCAGCCTCAAGCACAACTGTTGTAGGAGCTCCTGCCTGCTTTACGCCATCTACCTTTACATTAGTTTTTGTACCAGAAACGCCATAATATACATACAGAGTCATCTTCTGAGATGTGGTGAAAGAAACTTCAGTTTTAGTTTCCATCTTAAGACTTGCTGTATAAGTTGTACCATCAATAACTGTTTCTTCCTTTTTAACATTCTTAGCTTCACCTGTCAAAGCAAATGCACTATTAGAAGGAACAGCCTCTTTTCCGTTCGCAGTAAAGCTGCATGTTACAGTACCCTCAATAGGAGTTACTGTGCTGCCACCTTCTGAACCACCAGTAGAGCCGCCAGTGCTACCACCTTCGCCAGAACCACCTGTCTCGCCACCTTCTGTAGAACCACCTTCGCCAGAAGCATTGCTCTCACCGAACACCTTAACAACACCAGAAGTATAAGCGTCAAGAATGCTTGCCAAAGCAGGCCATGGCTGCTGATGACCATTTGTTACGACTGTCTCATCAGGAATAACGAAATCAATATCGCCATGATTCAAACGACCTGCACCATAGAATCCTTCTACGATAGAAGGAACATCTTCTGCCTTATCTGCAGCGTATGCATACATGAGGCTTGAGTTGGTATCGAAGTTGTTGTAAGAAGTACCACCTACCAAAGTCTTTACGCTTGAAGGAACCTGCTCACTTGGGGCAGAAACCTCGTAAGCATCAAAACTTGTATTATTGTTTGCGTATGTGATATAGCTGAAGTTATCAGGCTTGTTGGCAAATACATTGCCGTATGCCTTAATCAAACCACCATTTTCACCAGAGAAAGTACCATCACCCTTGGCATCAGTACCCTGCTGAGAACTCATGATAGGACGCTTGGTTGCATCAAAGTAGTTAGACTCCATGAACACACTTGAGCCACTGGTTGCACCAATACCATAAACATCATTGTGCTGATAGTAGTTGTTGTACATGTGAACACTCATAGTACGAATACGAGCCATACGAGAGTCTGAATGGTCGAACCAGTTGTGGTGATAAGTGATATAGTTAGGGCCACTTTCACTCGTCATACCACACATAGAAGCCTTACCATTATCCCAGAAACGGTTGTATGCTACAGTTATATACTGGGAGTCACCCTTGATATCTACAGTACCATCACCTTTGGCCTGGTCGGCAGCGCCACCCTTCTTGCCATAGAAGAGATCCATGTTGTGAATCCATACATGAGAGTTATCAGTATCAAGAGACATAGCATCATCCAGGCAACGCATGATAGCAAAGTTACGGAACTCTACACTCTTGGTATTACGAAGCAAGAAACCAAATCCATATACAGTAGCATCATCACCGACTCCTTCGAAAGTCATGTTCATTACAGAGTGAGCACCCTTACCCTTAATCTGCAAACCTTCTTCAGAACTTGAAGTGTGATCCAAATCTGAAAGATTTACCTTACCGATGATACGGAATGCGACAGGAGTAGTATCCTTGCCCTTAGAATAAGCATCAATAATAGACTGAAGACCTGTAATCGTCTCAAGCTTACCAGTATTAACTGTTGTAGAAACGGTCTTGGCCGTCTTGGCTGTAATATACAGAACCTTAGCACCAGCCTTCAAAGTACCATCATTATTATAAGCACCTACACCGGCATACTTGAAATGAGCAAAGCCCTCACGGTTGTAGCTCTTTACTACCAAGTTAGAAGCAGTATTGGCACCAGCAATCTCTTTACCGTCAGCATTTACAGGAACAACCTTTACAGAATAAGTGCCATCCTTCAAACCAAGAACATCAGCACGATAGTAAGATTTATACTGACGAATCAGCTGAGCATCAATCTTCTTGTCACCTACATATACATTATAAGAAGAAGCACCCTCGAATGGAGCCCACTTCAGGTAGGCAGACTCCTGCCAGCCCTTTGCCTCAGTAATCTGAATCACACCTGCAGGATTGTCAATATCACCACTTTCGCCCTGATCGGCCTTCTTAGCAAAGCTGATGGCTTGAACTGAAGCATTGTACTCATCATTCTCTGCACCAGACTTAGGAGTAATAATAGTCTTGTCACCTTCGAACTTAACACTTGTCAAGTCGGCAGTATTATAATACTTCACATCACCAGCATTGGTGGTAACATACATCTGATTTACCTTGCTGTTACGAGCAACGGCATTGGTAATCTTGTCGGTAGAACCAGGAGTAACGGTAGATCCGCCACCTACAGTCTCAACCTTGATGCTATAAATGTACATACCACCAACATTTGTGGTCAAAACAACATCACCATCAGCAGTTACTGTTCCAACGTTTGTTACTTTATCTGCAGAAGTAGCATTAAAAGAACCAGAAACAGGAGTAATGTTTGTTGCATTCAAACCACGAGCAGTTCCTGTTTTACCAGTACTGCAACTAACAGTTACTTTCTGACCAGCCTTCAAACTTGGAATAGTCAATACAATTCCGTTTCCATTCAATTCCAAACGAGAAGAACCATAGTTCAAACGCACCTTAGCCTTTCCTTCATCTTTTGTTGAAGGAGCACCAGCAGTAAACTTCAAACCTTCAGCATAAGCTAATTCAGAACCATTTGCTACAAGAGCTGCATTTTCCAAAGCTAAGGTATAGCAATAGCGATCGGTTCCCAATACCCAATTGGCATCAGCTGCACATAAAGCCTTGTCAGCCTCGCTCATTGCACCAAATGTCCATGTCTGTGCCATGACAGCACTCAAGCTCATCAAGAGGAGTGCCAAAGTAAATACCATTTTCTTCATTTTGAGTTCCTCCTTTTTTACTTGATAATTACTTTCTTACCATTCACGATGTAAATACCCTTAGACAAACCCTCAAGAGAATTACCTACGAGTTGACCATTGAGGTTAAAAACCTTACCCTGCAATGACTTCTTGACCTCTTCTATCTTGTTGATTCCTGTAGTAGAATCATAAGAAAAAGAAAGAGACACAAGCGACATATCCTTCGTTTCAGAAGAATTGTCCGCATAATTGAGTGTTACGTTATCACCATCGAAGGTGATCTCGGTGACGGTTTTGTCTGAGACATTTCCATCAATTTTAACGGTCTGCTTGTTGTTCGCAAAAACAACGGAAGCAAACATACCCGCTAAAAGCAGTAAATAAGTTTTTTTCATTTTAAACTAAAATGTTTAGTAGATATATATTATTTTGGTTTTTATGATTTACTTTTACGCTGCAAAGGTAGCCAAAATTCTGATACAGCAAACGTTTTCGTTTCACTTTTTACACGCAAACGTTTTCATAAGTGTCAATGTGCCATTAAAACGAAATATATAAAACATTAGGGAAATTAAAAAAGCCGAATCTTGTTACGAAGATTCGGCTTCTAATAAGAAGTGGTACCACCAGGAATCGAACCGGGGACACAAGGATTTTCAGTCCTTTGCTCTACCAACTGAGCTATGGCACCAACTAATATGAACAAACAAGAATTCTCATTTGCGGGTGCAAAGGTAGTACTTTTATTTGATTCCACCAAATTTTTCCACACTTTTCTTTCAAAAAAGTTTAAAATTTACCTTTTTATTTTGAGATATATCAGATTTTATGTACTTTTGCAGGCAATAAAAGCGGGATTTAGCGCAGTTGGTAGCGCACGTCGTTCGGGACGATGAGGTCGCTGGTTCGAGTCCAGTAATCCCGACCAAACTAAGAGTTTACTTCCCGTAAACTCTTCATTAGATCATATTTTAACTTTAAATGCGAAAACGATATGCTTAAACTAAAAGATTTCTTTTATCTACAGCGTAACGACCGACAAGCCATTCTTGTTCTGCTCGGTATCATCATCATTTGTCTTACTCTCATTATCATTGTGGGAAAAGTCAATACGAAAGAATCAAGTTTGGAAAACGACTATTCTGCAGATAACCCCAAAAGCATGACTGGCGATAATCACCAAGAATCATCAACTGCAGATAAAAACATTAGCGAAAAGCATCCTTTATATTATAAGGTAGAGGGAACAGTTCATGAGTTGTTTCCTTTCGACCCTAATACTGCCGACAGCACCCAGCTTCTCAAACTCGGTTTACAATCATGGCAAGTACGAAGTATCTATAAGTTTCGTGCTAAAGGCGGCATCTTCAGAGAAAAAACAGATTTTGCCCGTCTGTACGGACTTACCAAGAAACAATACGAAGTACTGGCACCTTATATTATAATAGGTGAAGATTACCGGCCTGCATCCGACTACTATGGAAATAGCAGAGGAGGCAAAGAAAGAGGCTATCAAAATTCTCCATACAAAAATGGTGCAAACACAAGTACGTATTCACAAGCAAACAATGGCGCTAATTCTACAAATGCTAATGGAAACAACATCTACAGTTATCCACAAAAACTGAGACCGGGGCAACACGTCATCGTCAACTCTGCCGACACAACAGAACTGATGAAGATTCCAGGCATTGGCAGTTATTATGCTAAATGCATCACAAGATACAGAGAACAATTAGGAGGCTTTGCATCCATTAACCAGCTGAAGGAAATAGATGGACTGCCAGAAGAAGCTCTGTCTTTCATCAAAATTACTCCTGGAGAAGTGAGAAAGTTGAATATCAATTCTCTCTCACTCAATCAACTTCGACGTCACCCCTACCTCAACTTCTACCAAACGAAAGAAATTTGCGACTATCGACGGTTAAGAGGTCCTTTCAAAAGTCTGGAGGAACTAAAACTCCTCAAGAACTTTCCACCAGCAGAAATAGAGAGACTAAAACCCTATATCGTATTCTAATCGAGTAGAAGTAAACACTAATCATAGGTGTTTATCTCCTATTTTCATGTTTACCGCCGGCTTCTTTCATATTCCACCTCACGATGAGCACCCTTGTCTTTGGCTATGTAATTCTCGCCATTAGGGTTTACTCGGGACTTGCACCCGTTAGACAATGCTCATGCCGAGCATACCTAAAGAAGCCCCCGATGCGTCACGCACAGGGGGCTTCGAGTGTTCTTTTAAAATTATAAAATACAACCATGCAAGACATGGCTGAACTGTCTTTAAACATACTGTAGAACTGGTCTATCTATCAAGAGTCCAGTATCTATATCTTCTTTAACTTTTGCTATACCTTGCCTAATCTTCTCCAAACTTTTGCCTTGTGGAACCTTGATGCCAGCAGCATATTGTCGAAGCAACGAGGCGTTCATGCCGATATACTTAGCGAATGCCGAGATGCTCAGAGGATAGTAGTTGAAGAATGCCCCTACATCGAATACGAAATGAAACTCCAAGTCTGGATATTCCCTGCCCTCCTCCTCATAAAATTCTCTCATCTCCTTATCAGCGATGAGGAAATCTTCCATAGCTGCCTTTGCGGTCTTTCCGTCACCTATGAGACCAAACGTCAAGTCATCAGCACCTGTCATAAAACAAGAGTATAAATCCTTGCCTGACTCCACTACAACAGTAACTTTTCTTGCCATATCTTCTATATATAAAGTTCATAATCAAAAGTGTTCTTCTCGATACCAAGATATTCATGGAAGAAGAACCTGGGCTAAAGCCCAAGTTCTTGATAGATAGATTTCAGAGTGCGAATATTCACCTCTTCTGTTCCATGCCGAGGAACGGCAACACTCTTCCCATTGGCTGGGTTGAGCCAAATGTCGTGTCGGCCTCCATGACGAAGTAGAAAGCATCCCGCTTTCTTTAACTTCCGATACAGTTCACTGTATTTCACAATCTCAGTATGTTTAAAGAACACTTTGTCCTTATTGGACGATGCAAAGGTAACAATAAAGTTACAGACAAACAAACATTTCGGTAACTTTTTTGTTACATATGGCAAAATTTAACATTTTAGGCTTGAAAACTTGCCCCGTTTACTCCCTTGTTTTCCCATCATTTCCAATGATGTCAAGCAATTAAAACACCTCTTTTCACCAGTTAAATAATACTCATGAAGAGTATTCAACTAAAAAGGGTGTGTCATCAGTCAATGACACACCCTCTTAGATTTCAAATCAAAACACTCCTAACTGATGCAGGAATATAGTTAATATACATAATGGACAAACGATACGCACCATAAAGAGATAAACACCGAAAAGAGAACCTTTCAAAGTTCCCCAATTCGTAAACTCATCTCTGACCACTTTTTTCGGCACATACCAACCTAAGAAAATACAGGTTGCAAAGGAACCCAGCGGCATAAACAACTGAGAAGTAAGATGGTCGCAGAAATCCAGGAAGTTCAAATGAAAGAGACTCAGTTCTGGCATGGCTCCACAAGACAAAGAACAGAAGATACCAATAATACAACAGGTTATAGTCTCTATCCAGGCACCCTTCTTGCGAGTTACTTTCAACTCCTCATAAAACATGGCAGTACCGATTTCGTGCATAGAAATAGTGGAAGTCAATGCAGCCAACACCAACAATGCGTAAAACAGTACAGAAATAATATACCCCACAACAGGCATAGAACCAAATGCCTGTTGGAAAACATTAGGCAAAGTGATAAAAATGAGTGAAGGACCACTATCCGGATTAACACCTACAGAGAATGCTGCTGGGAAAATCATCAGTCCCGCCATGATGGCAATAATCGTATCTATCAATGCTATCTGAGTGGCAGATTTCAAGAGATTGGTTTGTCTGCTAAAATAAGAAGCATAGGTACAAAGACAAGCGGTACCGAGGCTCAAGGAGAAGAAAGCCTGTCCCAAAGCCTCCAGCAACACGTTCTCATCCACTTTAGAGAAATCAGGCTTCAACAGAAACTCTATACCCTTGAATGCACCAGGCAGAGAACAAGACGAGATGACCAATACAATCAGTAAGACAAAAAGCATCGGCATCAATATTTTGGAAGCTTTCTCTATACCATTGCGCACACCTTTGACTACCACACAATGGGTAATCAAGATAAAAGCAATCGTCCAAAAAGTCGGTTTGATGGGATCAGAAGAGAATTCTACGAAATATTGCTTCACATAACTGACATCTCCATGAATACCTCCCAACAACGAAGCATAAAGATACTGCAGGCACCATCCTGCCACTACCGCATAAAAACCCAGGATAATCATGGACGTGACAACTCCCATGACACCTAATATTCCCCAAGGTTTTCCATTTGAAAGATTATGATAAGAACGCGCTGCATTAGCAGCAGAATGACGTCCGATAATAAATTCACCTACCATACCAGGAATACCCAGCATGAAGATACATACCAAGTAAATAAGAATGAAAGCAGCACCTCCATTCTGTCCAGTCATATAGGGGAAACGCCAGACATTTCCCAAACCTACTGCTGAACCAGCAGTAGCCAGAATGACTCCCAACTTGGAGCCAAAACTTCCTCTATTTTCCATTTCGAAAGAATTCTAATAAGTACTCCATATTCATCATGGTAAAGTACTCATGGGTTATTAATTACAAGATTCCGTCCAGGATTCCCAATTGATTCAGGAACACCAAGAGAATCAGAATAGGACAAACGAACCGCACCAAAAACAGATAAATACCAAAAAGATTTCCCTTTAAGGTTCCCCAATTGGTAAACTCATCCTTCACTAACTTCTTCGGTACATGCCATCCAATAAACAAGCAGGTAAGGAAACCGGCTATAGGCAAGAAGATCTGTCCTGTAACAAAGTCAAACCAATCAAACAAGGTTTTACCCAAGAAGGTCAATGAATCTGTTGCACCCAAAGAGAGCGAACAGAAAGCACCGATAATTGCACAGGAAACCGTAACGATAATTGCTCCTTTCTTGCGGTCTATCTTCAGTTCTTCATAGAAGAAAGAAGTATTCACCTCATGCAATGACATCAGCGAAGTAAGTGCAGCCAATGACAAAAGTATATAGAACAACAAGGACACAATCCATCCCAAAACAGGAATAGAAGCAAAAGCCTCATTGAATACATTCGGCAAAGTGATGAAAATCAAAGAAGGACCACTATCTGGAGATACACCTACCGAGAACGCTGCAGGGAAAATCATCAGACCGGCAAGAATCGCGACCAGAAAATCGATGAGAGAGATCTGCAATGCCGATTTGAAGAGATTGGTTTGTCTGCTAAAATAGGATGCGTATGTACAGATACAGCCCATACCTATACTTAAGGAATAGAAAGACTGTCCTAAAGCACCTAAGAAAACGCCTCTATCTACCTTTCCAAAGTCTGGTTTCAAAAGAAACTCAACACCTTTTCCTGCATCTGGCAACAGACAAGCAGCTGCCACGATGATCAGCAAAAGGATAAACAGGATAGGCATCATGATCTTAGATGCTTTTTCTATACCGCCTCTCACTCCATGAATAATCACGAAATGACAAATCAGGAAAATTACCACCGTCCACATGACTGGCCGGATCGGATCTGAAGAGAAATCCTTGAAGTAATTAGCCACAAAAGTTGGATCCCCATGCAATTCCCCCATGATACTGGCATAAACATACTGCAAGCACCAACCTGATACAACTGCATAATAACCCGTGATCAGAAATCCAGTAAGCACCTCCAGATATCCAATCCATTTCCATGAATTACCATTGGCCACTTTGGTATAAGCACGAGCCGTATTGGATGCTCCATGACGACCGATGATAAATTCGGATATCATACAAGGAATACCCAACAGGAGTACACAACCAATATATACCAAAATAAAGGCAGCACCACCTTCCTGCCCAGCCATGTAAGGGAAACGCCATACATTACCAAGTCCAACAGCACCACCAGCCGTAGCAAGTATCAAACCTATCTTGCTACCAAAACTTCCTCTACTATTTTCTGTCATTTTAAATACTTTCTCTTTATACGAGTGCAAAATTATAAAATAATTCGCATTTAAACGTATAAATCGAAAGTAAATATCTCAAATTAGTTCACTTTTTGCAATTTTATGCCTTTTCAGATACTTTTTTATTACTTTTATTCCGAAAAAGCGACAGAAACCGTACCCCTTAACGATATTCTTCTGGTAGAGTATTGCGCCAAACCACAAAAGGGAAATTCAATAAATGTGAATTATAGAAGCGCTTATCACCAGTCACCTCCATTCCTATGAAATCAGGTTTCACGTAGGCTTCGTTTTCATCACTAAGTTCTACCTCAGCCATGACAAGGCCTTCGTTATCACCATAGAACTCATCCACTTCAAAAGTATGCTTACCACTCTTCACCAGATAGCGACGCTTATCGATGACACCACCCTTACAAAGTTTCAAGAGATGTTGCGCCTCATCCATGGTGATTTCCTTTTCAAACTCATAACGCGTCATTCCTCCATTTACAGACTTACCTTTGATCGTAAGATAAGCCTTGTCATCACGCGTACGTACCCTCACCGTAGCTCCATCAGCAGGAATATAGCCCTGCTGAATATGGCTATTAGAAAAGGCGGCGCTTTTATATGCGTCGCCCTTCTTTACGAGGAATTTTCTTTCAATTTCTAATCCACTCATAGTTTCCATATTAGAAACAGGAAATCACAGATAAAGATAACTTCCCATTTCCGGTTCATAAATTATGCGAAAGAAGATGCATAAATCAAAAAGAGGATAGCCAAAGCTATCAATACGCCAAATATCCACTTGATGACTTTTTCACCTTTCGCAGCCTGCTTCTTCTCATAAGCAACATGCTTTGCTCTCCTTAAGTCTTTATTACTACTCATAGTCTTTTAATATTAGGTTATTATTACTATTCTTCATTCTCGGAAGGGAATTCCATCAGGTATGCCTTGATAAATCCGTCTATCTTACCATCCATTACACCATCAACATCCGATGTCTGATAATTGGTACGATGGTCTTTCACACGACGGTCATCGAAGACATAGCTTCGAATCTGACTTCCCCACTCGATCTTTTTCTTACCAGCCTCTATCTTAGCCTTAGCTTCGAGACGTTTCTTCATGGCACGGTCGTAGAGTTGACTCTTCAAAAGCAACAATGCCTTGGCACGGTTCTTCGGCTGGTCACGCGTCTCAGTATTTTCGATAAGGATTTCCTCTTCCTCACCCGTATCAGGATCCGTGTACCAATATCTCAATCGGACACCAGATTCTACCTTGTTGACATTCTGACCACCCGCACCACTGGAACGGAAAGTATCCCAAGACAACTTGGCTGGATCTACAAACACTTCGATGGTATCATCAACCAGTGGGGTAACGAAGACACTGGCAAAACTGGTCATACGCTTACCCTGAGCATTGAAAGGAGATACACGCACCAGACGGTGCACACCATTCTCACTCTTCAAGTAGCCGTATGCAAACTCGCCACCCTCAATCGTCATGGTAACACTCTTGATACCAGCCTCATCACCTTCCTGCATGTCGGTAATGGTCACCTTATATCCATGAGCCTCAGCCCAGCGCATATACATACGCATCAACATCGAAGCCCAATCCTGACTCTCCGTACCACCGGCACCAGAATTGATCTTGAGTACACAGTCCATAGGGTCTTCCTTCTGGCGAAGCATATTCTTCAATTCCAAATCTTCTATCGCCTTGATAGCCTTGTCATAGTCAGTATCCACTTCCTCCTCGGTCACCATCTCATCTTTATAGAAGTCGAAAGCAAGTTGCAGTTCGTCAGCATAGAGACGTACTTGCTTATAGCCATCCAGCCATTTTTGGATGCCTTTTACTTTCTTCATCTGCTCCTGAGCATACTTAGGATCTTCCCAAAAGTCAGGAGCCTGAGTGCGGAGCTGTTCCTCCTCAAATTCTACTTTTTTCTGGTCTATATTCAGATAACGATGGAGAGCGTCAGCACGATCCATCACATCTTTCAACTGGTCAGCTGTTATCATTTTTATTACCTTATCCTTTAAATAACTTCCTGTTTCTTTTTCCGATACTTCACCATGAAGTTACTCTTCATACATCTTGTCAATCTCTGCCTTATAGTTTTTATTGATAACTGGTCGGCGAATCTTCAGCGTATTGGTCAACTCTCCTGCTTCCATAGAGAAATGGTGAGGCAAGAGCGTGATACGTTTGATCTGCTCATAATAAGCCAAATGCTGCTGAAGGATCTTGACGCGCTCCATCAACATCTTCTGTACCTTCTCGTTGGCACAAAGTTCTTCTCTTCCAGAGAAAGGAATATGATGTTCACGAGCCCAGTCTTCTACCAATCGGAACTCCGGCACAACCAAGGCTGAAACGAACTTACGCTGGTCTGCGATCACGGCTACCTGATCGATGAATTTATCCACCAAGAGCAGAGATTCTACCTGTTGAGGAGCAATATACTTACCATTCGAAGTCTTAAAGAGATCCTTGATTCGTTCAGTCAGGTACAACTCTCCGTCCTTCATATAGCCGGCATCACCTGTATGGAAGAAACCATCCTCGTCAAACGCATTCGCATTTGTCGTATCACGATGGTAGTAGCCCTTGGTAATAGTAGGACCTTTCAACAAGACCTCATTGTCTTCACCTATCTTAATCTGAATATTAGAGATAGGACGACCTACGGAACCAATGGTGAATTTCTTATCCAGATGAACACAGGAAACCGTAGCAAGACTTTCGGTCAAGCCATAACCTACCACCATTCCGATACCAACAGAAAGGATGAATTCCTCAACTTCAGGACTCACGTAAGCACCAGCAGTAGGGAAAATATTAGGATTCTCCAAGCCCAACTGCTTGCGCACCATGCTCAAGACAGTCTTATTGACTACCTTATATTCAAGTTCAAGCGTCAAAGGAGGACGCTTACCATTGGCAAGATATTCCACATTACGCTTGCGGCCAACAGCCAAAGCGTGATTAAACAGTTTCTTCTTGAACGAAGGAGCCTCATCCATCTTAGCCTTCACAGCAATATACACTTTCTCCCAGAATCGAGGCACACTACACATACAAGTAGGATGAACCTCTCGCATGCTTTCCTGTATCTCATGAGGGTAAGTGTTGATAAAAAGTCGTGCACCTTCACTCAAGCAGAGGTAAGACCATGCACGTTCAAAGATATGTGTGAAAGGCAGAAAGTCGATGACACGATCCTTGTCTGTAACAGGGACACACTCATCATTTGCCTTAATAGCAGCATAATACTGTCCGTATGTAAGCATCACTCCCTTGCTATCACCAGTAGTACCACTGGTATAGAGGATATCAGCCAAATCATCCATATTTGCCTGCTTATAAAGTTCCTCCACTTCAGTCTGGCGAGGAAGATTCTCACCCAACTTGATGAAATCCTTGAAATATAAAGCTGCGGGATCATGAGTACTGATACGTACACTGGAATCAAAGATAACGATGCGTTCCAAAGATGGACAAAGCGCAAAAACACGATGGGCCTTGTCATACTGTTCCTGTTCACCTACGAAGAGGATACGCACTTGGGCATCGTTGACCATGTATTGAATTTGTTGCTCACTACTCGTCGCGTAAAAAGGAATAGCACAAACTCTCACTCCGTATGCTCCAAAATCAGTATATAGATAATGTACACAGTTCTGTGAGAACACGGCAATCTTGTCCTGAGGCTTCAAGTTCAGGTTGAGCAATGCATTGCTAACTTGTTTCACTCTCAGAGAGAACTGATTCCACGAAACAGTTTGCCATTGTTCACCGCCAAACTTCTTAAAAGTAAGCGCTGGTTTATCACCGTACTTTTTAGCCAAGTCGTGAATCAGTACTGAAAGATGACTATTGATTTGCATAAGCTTTTGTTATTTATATGGGTGCAAAGATACGGCAAATAGAGGACAAAACAAAATAAAAATGGCATTTTTTCCATTTTGTCTGCTCTTTTTTTCGTAACTTTGCCACAGAATTCAAAAACGAGGGAGATTATGATGACACAAGAACAATTCACCAATGATGCCGTTGAGCTGCTGAAGAAGCTCATCGCCACCCCATCTGTAAGCCGTAATGAAAAGGATGCTGCAGATATCATGGAACAGACGATCCGCAGTTATGGTTTTGAACCTCAGAGGGAAGCCAACAATATTTGGGTGATTGACCCGCACTTTGATGAAAGCAAACCTACTTTGCTGCTCAATGCACATATTGACACGGTAAAACCTGTAGACTCATGGCAGCGCCACCCCTATGCTCCTACCATAGAAGGCGACCTTCTTTATGGTTTGGGCAGCAACGACTGCGGAGGCGGACTATGCTCACTACTACAGATATTCAGAATGCTTACAGAGAAGCCACAGAGCTATAACCTTATTTATCTGGCTTCTGCTGAAGAGGAAGTATCGGGCAAAGATGGTATCAGCCGTGCTCTACCGCTATTGCCTAAGATAGACCTCGCCATCGTTGGTGAGCCAACTGGCATGAATCCAGCTGTAGCAGAAAAGGGGTTAATGGTCTTAGATGTCATCGCTCATGGAAAGAGCGGCCATGCTGCCCGTAACGAAGGAGTAAACGCTATCTATGAGGCACTGGATGATATGCGCTGGATTCGTGATTACAAGTTTGAGAAAGTAAGCGAGTTCTTAGGTCCTACCAAAATGACATTAACGGTAGTGAATGCTGGTACTCAGCACAATGTGATTCCAGACAAGTGTACGATGCTGGTAGATATCCGCACCAATGAATTTTATGACAATGAGGAGGTCTATCATTTTATCTGCCAGCACTTGAAGAGTGAAGTAAAGGCTCACAGTTTCCGTTTGAAATCATCCCGTATTGATCCTGAGCATCCTCTTATTAAGAAATGTGTAGCCATGGGAATGAAGCCTTTCGGTAGTCCTACCCTTAGCGACCAGGCTCTGATGCCATTTCCTTCCTTCAAGTTGGGACCAGGCGAATCCTCCCGCTCCCATTCCGCAGATGAGTTTATCAGAATAAGCGAAATAGCTGATGCTATTGCCAAATACAAAGAGCTCTTAGATGGCGCTGCCATCTAAGAGCTCAATTCTATTCATCTATTATATTATTTATTATACCTTATCTATATAACATTACAAGGTCTTACCGATATAAGCGAAAGGAACGGTGATATTGTCGTCATCTTCCTTCTCTTTTGTAGTAGAAGGATCTCTTGAATAAGACTGATTGGCATTGTCGCTCATACTTGTGTCGTAAGGCAGACAGTCCATACCACTTGTACCAAAGGTAGAAACTAACATCACACCCAATCCCTTGCTTGCCACTTCGGCAGCTGTAACACCAAGCTTAGCTAAAGGAATCGAGATTTCATAATGGAAATCGTATTTGGAAGACTCGTGTCCTAAGGTATTGAAATCGACATAAGTAGATGTACCCTTTGTCATATCACCGACAAGACGGTTCTGTGACTCTCCATAACATTCTTTGATACCCTTTATCGTTTTGCTGAGAATACCCATACCATACTTCACAACAATGCCTGTCTCTTTATAGGCAACCTCTTCCAAAGCATTCAGTCCAGCGCTGCTTCCACCATAAATGAATGGACCATTGGTATTGTTGGTTGAGAAAACCACCACTTTGTTAACTGGGCTTTCGCAAGTAATGCCACTATCCCATAGAGTTCCACCTGCTGTAGTCTTGCAACTATTACCTATTCTTGTAGAGGCATTGTTGGTGTTGATGCCGATAAAGAATGGCATATTGTAATTAGGGAACAGGACACCATTATTACTGAGTGGGTAATCAGCTTCTGGAGCTACCACATCTTGAACGTTGGTCATCTCCCACATCAGATAGAGGTTATTATCGTCATAGCAACCATAAAGCGCATAGAGATCGACAGGAATCTCGTGCATGGCAGCATCCATATATACACGTGGGTCGTCATTGGCAGCACCCTGTGCTATAATCATACTCTCATCCCAATCGCTGATGTCACCATCTACAGTAATGGTTTTCTTAACACCTGCACCATTTGGATTGGTCTGATACTGAGCATCCAGATTCTGTGGATCAGGGGTAGGTGTTGGAGTTGGAGTTGGCTCTGGTTCTGGAGTTGGAGTTGGCTCTGGTTCTGGAGTTGGAGTTGGCTCTGGCTCTGGTTCTGGAGTTGGCTCAGGCTCTGGTTCTGGGTTTGGAGTTGGTGCCACTACAGCACCTTTGTTTACTACCTTTTCAGCAGAAGCATTTGCGCCATTGATAGCAGTACCAGGAGTACCATCGTTGATAAAGAACTTAGCATTGAGGTATGCTGTAGGAATCGTTGCCTTATACCATCCTGTCTTACCATTATGAGAAGCAGAAGCATCGTAAGTCATCTTTACACCTGGCCATACAGAAGAAGATGTTTTACCATTATAGAAGTAGCAATAAACATTCTCCCAGTTGGAAGCGTTATCGAAGTAAACATACTCTGGATCAACGATCTCATCTTCATGTACCTTAGTCACAGTATTGCTGTATGTTCCGTCAACATAGTATCCGTGGTTGACAAACTCCACGTCAGCAGTAATCTTATTTCCATTACCATCCAAGAAAATGATTTGAGTAGGAGCACTTGTCTCGGTGCCATCATAAGTCCACTTGAAGACATTCTTTCCAGAAACACTCTTACCTACAAGAGGCAACTTTTTATTGATAGCATCATTCCATGCACCAGCATGCTGAATTACAGGACTAACCTTGTCATTCCATACATATACGGCTGCTGCCGCATTAGATGTCTCCAAGAAACAGGAGATTTCATCAGCCTTGCCCAATTCAGGAACATAAGCCTTCACCTTCTTGTAAGTGACCGAACCTGTTTCTGTCTTGCCTTCCTTGTCGGTTGCACCCCAAGTGATAGTGACATTCTTACCATAGGCAACATCAGCACCTACAGTAAACTGCTTGGCTGCAGTAAAAGTCTGCTTAGTACCATCATTCACCTGAATCCAGGCAGAAACAGCATTCAAAGGAGTAGCAGTCACAGTGAGAGACTCATCAGAGAAGGCTGTACCATCAACTGGATTGAAAACAACCTCAGGAGTCAGCACGACAGGACCAGCATTATAGATGACAGCAATACCTGACTCGCCAACATGACCAGAGATTGTAGAAGCATTGACGGTGAAAGCACCACCGCCTACCATATCCTTATAAGTACCAGACTTGAGCCACTTGCCGTCGCCAGCACCATTGGCTACAGTCACGTCACGGTCAGAACCACTTCCCAATACGATAATAGCGCCACTCTTACGAACCTGAGCACAAACGCCATTACCTTTTACATAATAGTTAGGCTCGCCGGCACAAACATTGTGCATGTGGTTTACCTGAGCCACTTCGGCATCTTTGAAGTGAACACTTCCCTTATCGCCAAATCTGATATCATTCTTTGCCTTCTGAGCAGGACGGGAGAAATAAAGAGCGGTAGCTCCATTGTTACCTGCAACAACAGCATACGCACGGTCGATAACATTCTGGCTTTTATTCTTTGACTCGCCACCATCGTTGGCATAAGTATCATGGCTTTCACCCCAATAAACCAACTTTTCTGTCTTTGCATTTCTCTGATTGAAATTACCTACTGACTCGTTGATAGAACCACCGGCAAAGGAATTGGCAAAACCATTACCATAACCATTATCGGTAATACTCATGTAGGTCTGATACTCAGGGAAAAGGGTCTTATCATTACCACCAGTACCATCAAGGATCTCACCATAGTTGTACATCTCTTGATCCACCACATTCTGCATAAAAGAGTCACCCTCAGAAGGCAAACCGATGTGCTTGATAGCATCCCAACGGATACCATCCACACCACAGGCCTTCAAATCCTGGATGTATTGTTTGATGATGGCTTGCACAGTAGGATTGTTGGTATCGAGGTCCCACATTCCAATCATACCAAATGTAACCTGATGGCGGTCATTCCAGTTACCCACACCAAATCGTTCATGATAAAGACTCTCGTCCTTCAAGCGTGCAGCCACGTTAGGATGGTCGGTATGGTTGGCAACAACATCCACAATCACCTTGACACCATACTCATGAGCCTTAGCACAGAGAGCCTTCAGGTCTGCTTCAGTACCAAGACCGTTACCTATCTTAAAATCGTATGGACGATAAACATCATACCAGACGGATCCTTTACCTGCTCTTTCGTGAACAGGAGAAGTCTGAACGGCAGTAAAGCCTGCCTTGGCGATATTAGGAATTTCTTCCTGGATATCTGCCAACGTCCAGTCGAAACAATGAAGGATGACACCATCCTGAATATTGTCTTTAAGACCATATTTGTTGTCTGCAAAGATGTTGGATGCCATGCTGAAGAGCATCACCAACATCAGAAGACCATAATTGATTGTCTTTTTCATAATCTGCTATTATTTTCTGATGATTACTTTTTTACCATTGTGAATATAGAGACCAGCCTGAGTAGGCTTCTTGATGCGGATACCAGAGATGGTGTACCAAGCATCATTTGTTGTCTTCTTGACATCTGTCATAGTTGTAGTCTCGATAGCCGTTACAGTACCATTCACATAAACGGTTTCACCTGCAAGATTAGAAGCAGCTGCTCCATTATTAATAACGAAATAACCAGTAAAGAATGCCTGAGGAACTTCTACTGTATAATAACCTTTTTTGCCATTATACTCAGTTTCGTTGTCAAGTGACATTTTCATACCTGGCCATTCCTGCGCTGCAGTAGTACCATTGTAAATGTAGCAGTAAACATCCTTAAGATTGGCTGTACTATTGTCGAAGAAAACCATCACCTTGCCAGCAGGACCTTCAATCGTCTTGGTATATTTACCTTCTACGTAATAACCATGATTCTTGAATTCCTGATCACCGCCATTCAGCTTCTGCCCACCATCATGAGTAAAAATCACACCAGTAGGAATTTCAGTACCAGCTGTATATGTCCATTTAAAGACATTCTTGCCATCTTTAGTTCCCATCAAGGTCATGGCATCTCCAGGCCAAGCAGCAGTAGTAAACTGTTTAACCTTGTCATTCCAGGCCCAAATCTTGGCATTGTCATAACTTGTCTCCAAGAACACAGAGACCTCATCTTCAGTAACCGCTGGCGTATAGTCGTTTGCCATTACGGCAGCCGAAGAAGGCTGAACAACTAAGCCATTAAATGTCATGCCAAAAAGCAAGACAAGCAAGTTAAATAATAAGTAATTCTTTTGCATAATTAAGTTTAAGATATTTAGTTACGAATTTATTCCGTTTGCAAAAATATCCATAAATTCCCTAACTATTAGCAAGATATTAAGAAATTCCCAAGTTTTTCGTGAGCAAACGTTTGCACAAATATCTGAACTTTTGAACAGGTTTTCAAGAAAGTGTTTCCTACAAAAAATCCTTAATATAATATATAACAACAAAAGATGGCGGCCAACAAATTATGCAATTCGTTAGCCGCCACCCTATTTTTCTATCTTCCAAGCCAAGCTTCAGGATTCAGTTTTGCCGTTTCCTTACGCAACTGGAATTGGAGAATATGATCAGATCCTACAGCACCTAAAGCCTGACGAGTGGAAACTCGCTGTCCCTTATGAACGCTGACAGATTTCAAGTTACAATAGACAGAGATATAAGCACCATGACGAACAAGGACATTCCACATTCCTCCATATCCGAAGACAGCACTAACCTCACCATCATAAATGCTACGAGCCACACAACCAGGTTTACCTAAGATATTGATACCCTTATTATCCAGTGTGACGCCCTTTAAGCCTTCTACATTATATTGTCCGAAATGACTCACAATGCGATAACTGCCGCTAATCGGCATCGGCAAGCGACCACGATTAGACTCGAAACCACCACTCAACATACGGTCAACCGTACTCAGGGTAGCCGCTTCCTGCGCATCCTGTTTAGCCTCAGCAATTTCCTTCTTACTGCGCTCAGCATCAGCTTTAGCCTTCAACTCGGCAGCCTTACGATTAGCCTCAGCCTCACGGGCAGCCTGTTCAGCAGCAGCTTGTTTGGCAGCCTGTTCAGCAGCAGCACGGGCAGCAGCTTCTGCAGCAGCACGAGCAGCAGCCTGAGCCTTCGCCTTTGCTTTAGCCTCAGCTTGTCGGGCAGCTTCCTCTTGAGCTTTCTTTGCAGCCTCCTGTGCCAATCTTGCTTCTTCTGCAGCCTTACGTCTTGCAGCCTCAGCAGCAGCTTCGCGCGCTTTTGCCTCAGCAATTCGTCGGGCATTTTCACGAGCAGCAGCTTCTGCAGCAGCTTTCTTACGAGCCAATTCTGCAGCTCGCTTTTTGGCTGCAGCAGCTGCAGCAGCCTTGCGTTTAGCCTCAGCTGCAGCACGGGCACGGGCTTTTGCAACTTCCTGTGCTATCAACCGATCAATCTGAGCATTGATGGCAGCATCCTTCTTGCGCTGGTCTGCAATAACAGCCTGAATAGTCTTCTGTTGCTTTTGAAGTCCCTGAACTACCACTTTCTGTTCCTGCTGTTTTCCTTCCAGTACAGTCTTCTCCTGTTTTCCTTTATACAACAGATTATTCTTATGCCCCTTGACCGTCTGCAGTTGTCTGTGCTTGTCATTCACCTGGTTTTGTTTCGCCTTAACAGCTTCACCCTGAGCTTTTTGGAAAGCAGAATATTGACGGATGAAAGACAGGCGGCGATACATCTGTGACAAACTCTTGGCACTAAAAATAAACATCAGCTTCTCCTGTACCGAATGATGACGGCTCATATATCTCATCGAGCGGATATACTTATTTTTACGGTCCTGCAACTGCTGTTCCAAGGTCTTGAGCTGGGCATTCAAAATACCGATATTGCCCTCAATATGCTTAATATCCTTCTGGATACCTTCAATATTCTTCTGTCGCTGATCTATCTCACCATTGATAGCCATCAGGTCTTGCAAGCGTTTCTTCACATCCTCCTTATTCCTACGAAGAGCCTGTTCCTGTTCCCTGATTTTCTTTTGGATATTGGCACGCTGACCCTGCAATCCTCTGATAGAAGCATTGCTATAGGTAGCAGCCTTTCTCTCTGCTTGAGAAGGGGCAGCATGAGTTGCTTTCCTGGCAACCGGCTTTCTTCTTACAACTTTCTTTTGAGGAGTCTTACGAACTGTTTTCTTGCGGACAGTTACTGTCGCTTTCTTCCTCGTAGTTTTATGTTGCGCAAAAGGAGAAAGCGTAAAAGAAAGTGCTAATATGAATAATAATATACGTCTCATTACATATTCATGATTTTACTGAGGACATCCTCAGGAGATACCTTTTTATATTTATCTGACACCTTAGTCTCTGCCTCCCAATTACTATCTGTCTTTACCGCATTCATATCAATGGAAATCTGCATTTCTTTGTCAGATTTCGCCAAATCGGTCATAAACTTCAGTTTCAGAGAGGCTGGGAATTGTTTTACTCCTACATTCTTAAAATTGCTATAGTCTATATGAAGCACCGAATTGCTGTTGGCTGTCTTATACTTCACATCAGACTGTAAGATACGGCCTGTATTACGGTCAGCACCCCAGGCGTAGGTCATGTTCCCCTGTTTGAAAGTAACTGGCACCACATCGCCGGCAGCATCCAAGTCGGCATCAAATTTCTTCAAGTCTGATTCAGAAACTCTCTGGTTACCAGGCAACAAGAGTTGATTCCAGAACAAGGCTTGCAAGGAATAGAAATTAACTCCCTGTTTCTTCAGGAAATCCACCTGATTGTAATCCGCCTTGATATATTCCTTGTGCAAACGGTCGATAATCAGCACATAGTCTGGAGTGAATTCCAGTCTGCCAACCTCTGTACCTAAGATAGGAATAAAAAGTTGGATACGAATCACCTGGTCCTTTCTCATGCGAAGAGCACCTGGCACAGAAATGTCCTTGCTGCCCATCTGAAGACTGAACGACATATTGCCAACAATATTCTTAGAATAGACCTGATTGTCAGAAACTTTCTGCACGAAGGTCAATTTCTTTAACGCTTCACTCTGGTGTCCGCGACTGGAATTTGCATTCTGGGACTGGGAAGTAGAAGTCGAACCATTCCCTTCTACAACCTTCTTGGTACCACATGCACCCAGTAAAAGCGGCAGACAAAGAGCTATCACTTTGACGAAGTTTTTATTTTTTCTTTCCATTTCTCAATTTATTATTCTTTTTCGCACCACTTCGACTTTGAGATTTGCAATCAGGAGTTACAGCCGAACCACCTGTCATTCTCTTGATTTCTTCCTCCGTGATGTATCTTTTATTCTTAATTTTCGTCATGATACCTTCCGATTTATTGCCAGCATCATACGACTGTTTCCAAAACTTCAGAGCTTCTTCTGTTAGTCCATTCATAGCATAAATATCCCCAGCATGCTCGATGACGGTATTGTTGTTCTGAGTCGAATCCAGATTGGCAATAGCCTGGTCGATATAGATTTTTGCCTCATGATAACGCTCTTCCATGAATAGAATCCAGGCATAGGTATCCAGATAAGTACCATTTTTCGGTTCCGCCTTGATGGTTTTAAAACTCATCTGCTCCGCCTTGTGCAACTCTTTTCCCTTCAAGCTGATATAATAAGCATAGTTATTGAGCGCCGCCACATTATCATCCTTCCATTGCAAACAGGAATCATAGGCAGCAAACGACTCATCTTCCAAACCTTTCTTGTTCAAGATATCTCCCATAATCATATACAGGTCAGATACCAAGTCAGGTGAACTCTTTTCATTTATCTGTGCCAATCCCTTTCGGAAAGTCACGAGAGTAGCATCATCATCCCCTTTCATATAATGCGCCATTCCTCCAAAATAATAGAATACCATCTCATCAGGATTGTATGCCTGAGCCTGATTGGTCATGTCAATAACCTCATCATATTTCTTTTGTTCCCATAGACTTTGTACCAGTTGCAAACGGGCACTCGCATGATCGGGAGCAATCGTCAGAACTTTCTGGAAAGCAGCATCTACAGAATCCTGCGGCATCTTCTTCAAGTCCATATAAGCAGCTCTCAGTTCTGCCAATTCACCAGAAGGTTTAGGCACATTGAGTATCTTCGTGAAGAGATTCAATACCTCAGTCGAATCACCGCCATTACGTTCATTCTCCTGAATAAAAGAACGAATCATCACGATTTTTGTTTCCAATTCCGTGTTTTTTCCCAGCAAGATACGGTCCAGCATCAGTCGTGCCTGTTCTTTCTGACCAGTAGCATTGTAATAATCATATAGCGAAGACTCCGCATAGGCATTGTCAGGTTCTTCCTTGAGAACATCCGTAAAGAGCTTATATGCTTCCTTTTGTCTGTCGTGCTGCATCAGCCAGTTACCCAACATCGTCTTATAGACCATATCAAGAGGGTGCTTATCAGAAAGGCTTTCCAATTCCCGATAAGCAGCTTTGCTATCCCCCATCATTTCATAGACACGCATTTTAGACAGGGTAAACTGCTCACTCTCGCCCTCTTCCTTTTCTAATCGGGCAATCGTAGAAAGCATTTTCGAGAAATCATTTTTCTGCTGATAAAGCTGGAGAAGAATGCGCAAAGCATCCGTATTATCATGATTATGCGCATAAATCAGCTCATACGAGTCTATTGCTTTGTCATACTGTTGATTGCCAATATAGTACTGCGCCAGTCGCTCCGGATAGGTCTGGTTTTCAGGATTAAGACTAACAGCCTTTTCCAGACAGGCTAAAGCGACGGAATCCTTTTTCATTTGTGAGTAATACACCGACTGGAAATAATACACCTCAGCCGCATGGGGATTGATGGCACGGGCATGCTCCAACAAGTCGAAGGCAGCACTATAGTTGCCTGCACCTTGTTGGCGGATGGCCTCCAGGAAGAAGTAATCAAAGCGTTTCTTATCATTTGCAGGAATTGTATCCTGTTCAACAGCAACAGCTTTAACTTGCTTTTTCTTACGCGCCAAAGATGGCAAAGTGGCAGTTCCGAGCAACAGAGCCACCATTCCCAAAGCTATATATTTAGCACTAATCTTCACGTTAATCGTTTCCTCTTAAAAAATATTGATTTAACACCAGAATACCTTATATTCTTATTTGACTCCAGTATGTCCATATCCGCCTGCGCCACGTTCAGTTTCATCAAGACTTTCCACCTCAACGAATTCCCCTTGTTCGTGCTTGGCAATAACCATTTGTGCAATACGCTCACCCTCATTTATAACGAAATCTTCCTGAGAGAAATTGATGAGCAATACCATGATTTCACCACGATAGTCAGCATCGATTGTTCCAGGAGTATTGAGCACGGTAATGCCATGCTTCAGAGCAAGACCGCTGCGAGGGCGAATCTGCGCCTCCAATCCTGCAGGCAAAGCCATATAAAGTCCTGTAGGCACAAGTCTTCTCTCCATGGGATGGAGTACGATAGGCTCGTCAATGTTAGCACGCAAATCCATGCCCGCACTCTGAGGTGTGGCGTATGTTGGCAGAGGCTGGCGCCCCTTGTTGATAATCTGGATTTTAATCATAATTACACTTTTAAATATTTCAAGTTGCTTGGCTTTTTAAAGTAAAGCACAGCATAGATTGTGCAAAAATACTGCTTTTTGAGCACAATAAGGAATTTTTGAAAGAAAAATACAAGATTTTAAACAAAAATAAGTGCTTTTTATTTTGCATTATGCAAATAAAGGTGTATTTTTGCGTCATGGAATGGAAAAAACTCATATCAAATAAGCGTTTCGGACAAGAGCATAAGCATGCCGAGCGCCATGACGATCGCTCAGAATTCAAGCGCGATTATGATCGCCTTATTTTCTCCTCAGCTTTCCGTCGCTTGCAAAACAAGACCCAGGTATTCCCTCTGCCAGGTAGCATCTTCGTGCATAACCGCCTCACCCACAGTCTGGAAGTGGCGAGTGTAGGAATGTCGCTTGGCAACGATATTTCCCGCCGCATCATAGAGAAACGTCCAGAATTAAAAGACACTCTTTTCGAGGAAATCGGCACCATCGTGAGTGCTGCCTGTCTTGCCCACGACTTAGGCAATCCTCCATTCGGTCATTCAGGTGAAAAAGCCATCCAGACCTTTTTTACTGAAGGAGCAGGACTTGCAGTTAAAGACAAGGTTAGCAAGAAGTTTTGGGACGACATCACCCATTTTGAGGGAAATGCCAACGCCTTCCGCATCCTTACTCATTGTTTTAAGGGAAGACGTCAGGGCGGTTTTGTGATGACCTATTCCATGCTTGCTTCCATCGTGAAATATCCATTTGCCAGCAGTCTGGCTGGAAGTCACGGCAAGTTCGGTTTTTTCACTTCCGAGACAGAATCGTATCAGCGAATTGCGGAAGAATTGGGCATTACCTGTTTTTCCCAACCAGGCGAACCACTCAAGTATGCCCGTCATCCCTTAGTATATATGGTAGAGGCTGCAGACGACATCTGCTACGAAATCATGGATATTGAGGATTCCCACAAGTTGAAAATCCTATCATTCAAGGAAACAGAAGAGTTGCTTTTAGCTTTCTTTGATGAGGACACCCAGCGCAGGATTAGACAGCGCATAATCGACGAAGGGGTAACCGATGAAAACGAAAAGGTGGTTTATATGCGAGCCAGCGTTATCGGCAAACTGGAGAACGAATGCGTCAAGACTTTCATCGAGCATGAGGACGAAATACTTGCCGGTACTTTCCAGGGGAGCCTCATCGACCATATTGCAGAGCAACAACGCAATGCCTACAAGCAATGCGAAAAGATTTCCTTTGCCAAGATTTACCACAGCAAACCAGTACTCGACATAGAACTGTCTGGTTATAAAATTATGGCTACGCTGATGGAGGTGTTTATTGATGCCGCCATCAACCCGACCCGTTTCTATTCCCAGCAACTCATCCGCCGTGTAAGCAGCCAATACGACATCAACAATCCCGATTTGGAAGAGCGCATCATGGCCGTGATAGATTACATCAGCGGCATGACAGATATCTATGCATTAGACATCTATCAGAAAATCAATGGTATCAGTTTGCCGATTGTGTAATCCGGAAGGTAATCGAAAATTTGAAGAGCGAAACGATAAAAACCCTTCACCCTTCACCAATATATCAGAAACACCTGACATCCAAGTGGTTACAAGGAAAACAACTTAAAATCACCCTTCACCACCCTTCATCTTAAGACTAAGGTTAGTCGTCTATTAGGGCTAAAGGTGATCATCTATTAAGACCAAGAGAGAGGAAGGGTCATTGGTCCATGATGCATTTTACTCATCGAACTTTGAAATTTAATGTCTATATTTTTCACAACCAGCAAAATTTCGAATCAAACAAATAACCAGGCAATTGTAGCTAAAAAAGGGCAAAAAACGGCAAAAAAGATGAAGAGCGATGAAGGGTGATGAAGGGTGCATTTTTACCCTTCACCCTCAGACCTCCTGTGTTTATCGGCATTTCAGGAGAAAAGATGAAGGGTGAAGGGTAAAATCGCATTCCGATTTTATTTTTCTACGCTATAAAGATTTTTCCAAAACCCACCACATACATTTTATATAAATACCGCTACTAACATTTCCTATAATAAGGAAACAAGAGAACAGAATGCCAAGCAGTTGTTCTTGTTTCGACAAGATAGTAAAATGCCTTAGGAAGGGCACTATTGCACCAAAGCAAGGGCGCCTTTGTGCTCGGGTAAGAGCACAATTGTGCCCCCGAAAAGCACAAAGGTGCACAAGTCAGACACCACCCGTAAACCCGAAACACAGATTTATATCTATCAGAGATACGAGTTGTAAACAAGTCATTTGTACTTAGGGAATAAGCAATATAGATTTCTGTAAGATGGTAGTTATCAATTCCCTTCTCTGCCCTGGTATATTTTTCTCCCTGCCCACGCAAGAATTTTTCCGTGGGCAGGGAAAAATAAAAGTGGGTACAGAGAAAAAAAACACTCCCACTTCCTCACCTATTCAAGAGAGGAAATGGGAGCACAAAATATCATGGTTAATTGTCTTTTTCTTTATAAATAACATTGTTAGCTCCACTCGTAATCTTAAGAGCTTCTGGATGTTCTTGGATAAACGTATTGATGTGGCGCACACGCTTTTCTTCCAAGATTTCATCAACGGCAATCAAGATGCCGGTCTCCTCCACATCACCAAAACCATAGTTGATGGCTGTGCCGAAGAGCTTCATCGTAGGACTCAGATTCATGTAGGCATTAACCAACGGAGGAATGTTGAAACCAAGTTTACGCACCTCGCCATTCAAAATACGATAGTCTGCCTTGAAATCGGACTCTGTAAAGATAGCTGCCAACTCAGACTCTGGAGTTTCCAGTCGAAGAGGTTTCATCGGAATAACCAGGTTTTCCTTATCATCAAAATGCTTCTTGAGGAAGTAGAGAATCATGTCGCGACCTCGACGGATGTAGGAAGGATACATCGTCATCTTGCCAAAGAAATACTTGAGTTCAGGATAAAGAACCGTCAAAGCTCCCAAACCATCCCATAGATTATCTAAAGCAAAGATACTTTTCGAATTCTTGCGCACATTCTGATAATCAAGAGAAACAAATGAGCGACCCAATTCTGCCGTATAAGGCATATACTCCTTTAAAAATTTATCAGAAAAGTGGAACATGTGACTTGTAGCCAATATAGGCTGTCCGTTCTCATCCAATTTCCAGTCCTTTCCCAACAAATAGCGATAACCACCGATAATTTCATCAGCCTCAGGATTCCAGACAATGAGTTGCTTATAGCAATTCTCTCCGAAATCAAACTCATCCAAGTCCATCGACTTTCCAGAACCACCACCAGCGGTACGGAAAGCAATCTCACGCAAGCGGCCGATTTCCTTCAGTACATTAGGTGAATCATTAGCCGTTACAATATAGATTTCGTTATGACTTTTATTAGTCATACGAAGTTGCTTGTCGGGAGTTAACTCACTCTTCAGCAAGGCTTTGTCTATTGGTTGTATAATCTCTTCTTCCATTTTCTTTTTATAGAAATCCTATAATTCGTAAACTTTATCTTCTACATACTGCGCCCACTCTGTAGCCGTTTTACTTTTATCAAAAGTTTGCCACGGAATCGGCTTTCCTATTGCTATTCTGAAATGCTTGCCCACATTCTTGTACATCTCATCTACCAGAAACAACATGGCGAGATTGAACGGCAGATGCTTGTCACTAAATCTGGCAATACGATAGAAACGTTCTGAGTTCTGACCGCCGAAATGAATCGGCACGACATCTCTCTGATATTCAACACTCTTAGAAATGAAAGTCTTTTTCCAAGGGATGTCATGAATCGTACCATCATCACGCTTGCGACTATTAAGTCCTGCAGGGAACATCAACATGTGATTTTTGCTCTGGAAACCAGCCTCTACCATACGAGGAAAGTCACGACTGTTACGTCCGGTTTTATTGATACCGATGCTCACAGGTTTCAAACCAGGAAGATTGAGCAGGAGATCATTCACCAGATAACGGAAATTACCATCATAATGCTGCCCGATGATGGAACCCAAAGCCACTCCATCCTGACCACCCAAAGGGTGATTAGAAACAAAAGTATAGAGCTTGCCGTCATTCTTGTCAGGCAAGTTTTCAGCTCCTACAATTTCGATATCCATCTTCAGATATTTCACACACTCAGTCAGCCACTCCGTACCCGACAGATGGCGACTTTCCCATAAGAACTTATTAACCTCGTCTTCGTGAACGAGTTTCTTGAGCCAAGACACGACAAATCCAGGCACAAATTTAGCCTTTGCACCCATCTTGCCTTTCAGTATCCTATCTATGTCGATTGTCTTTTCTATTGCTTCACTCATTTCATTATTCAGCTAAACTAGCTGCAAAAATAACTCAACTTTTTTAAATACGTGCCATTTTTGCGAAAAAAAATCAAAAAACACATAAATTTAGTTGGAAAAAGGCAGTTTTCTCTTTATTTTTGCCCACTTTAATACATTTTTCCTCGCATCAAAGTACACTTATGAAACAAGCTCGTTTCCCCGCACAATCAACTTTTTTATTAAGTTTTTAAAAATTTGTGGGGAAAAGTGGGGGAATATGGGGAAAAATGTGTACCTTTGAACCCGAATTCTTTTATATAAGATGTACGTATGCGTTTTTTAGGCAACATAGAGGCTAAAACTGACGCGAAGGGACGTGCCTTCCTGCCAGCTTCTTTCCGCAAGATTCTACAAGTTTCTGGCGAGGAAAACCTTGTCCTCAGAAAAGACGTCTTTCAGCCCTGCCTGGTCGTTTATCCTGAATCCGTATGGAATGAACTGCTGGACCAGTTGAGAAAGAAACTCAACCGATGGAATGCCAAGGAACAGCAGATATACAGAACCTTCATAGCAGACGCCATCTTGCTGACGCTCGATGGCAACGGACGTTTTTTGATTCCGAAGAGACTGCTCAAACAGGCTGACATAGAACAGAGCATCCGCTTCGTCGGCATGGGAGATACCATAGAAATCTGGAAAAACGAGGAAGAAGGAGAAACCTTCATGGAACAGGAAGAGTTCAGTAAGGCATTACAGGAAGTAATGTCATTTAATAACGAAGATTAAGCTACAAGAGAGATGGTAAAGACAGCAGAAACATATCATGTGCCGGTACTTCTCAACGAGAGTATTGATGGCCTAAATATACAACCAGGTGGCATCTACGTGGATGTTACCTTTGGAGGTGGTGGACACTCTAAGGAAATCCTTGCCAGAATCAACGGCAACGGCCATCTCTACAGTTTCGACCAAGATGCCGATGCAGAAAGAAATGTTGTGGCCAATAAAGACTTCACCTTTGTATGTTCCAACTTCAGATATTTGAAAAACTGGATGAGATACTATGGTGTGGACGGAATCGATGGTCTGCTCGCAGACTTAGGTGTTTCCAGTCATCATTTTGATGACGAGACACGTGGTTTTTCTTTCAGATACGATTCCCCACTCGACATGAGAATGAACAAAAGAGCTGGAAAAACTGCTGCAGACATTGTGAATGACTATGAAGAAAGCAGGCTGGCAGATATTTTCTATCTCTATGGAGAACTAAAGAATTCCCGACGTATCGCCTCTGCTCTCGTCAAAGCCAGAACAGAAAAAAGGATAGAGACTACTACCGACTTCATCAAGGCAGTAGAGCCTCTTTTCAAGAGAGAACGGGAGAAGAAAGATATGGCTAAGCTCTTCCAGGCGCTCCGCATCGAAGTAAACCACGAAATGGATGCACTCAAGGAAATGCTGAAGTCTGCTACAGAAATATTGAAACCTGGTGGAAGACTTTCCGTCATCACTTACCACTCCCTGGAAGACAGAATCGTCAAGAACGTCATGAAATCAGGCAATTCCGAGGGAAAAATCACGCAAGACTTCTTCGGCAGAATAGAGACTCCGTTTAAACTTATCAACAATAAGGTAATCGTCCCTAACGCTGAAGAGCAGGAAAGAAACCCAAGAAGCAGAAGTGCCAAACTTAGAATCGCAGAAAAGAAATGATGGAAGACAATAAAGAAGACAAGTCCAAGCTGGAGGCCGAAGAAGATAAGTCCAAGCAAGAACTGAAGGAAGACAAAACTAAAGGCGAGCCGAGGGAAAACAACGATAAGCTTGAACTGAAACAAGTTATCGCAGAACAGGCGATAGAGGGTGAAGCTCCCCTATCTTCCAACTTCTCGCTACGCAAAATCCTTGGTGGTGACATCCTGACTGCACGCATCATACGCCGGCAGATATGGTTGGTCATCCTGGTCGTTTTTTTCGTCATCATTTACATATCCAACAGATATAGTATTCAAAAAGACTTGATAGAAATAGACCAATTGCAAAAAGAACTGCAGGATGCTAAATACAAAGCACTTTCCAGCAGTAGCCAGATAACAGAGAAGAGTCGTGAAAGCAACGTATTAGAAATGCTCAAAAACAATAAGGACAGCGTTCTGCACATTGCCACACAACCTCCATATATAATAAATGTACCAGAACAATGAGCAAGTTTGATGCAAAAAAAGTGATGCCCAGATATCGTGCCATTTCATTTGGCCTGATTTTCTTTGCCGTATTAGTAGTCGGCAAGTCACTATATATCATGACTGCTAAGCGCGACTACTGGATGAAGGTAGCCAGCAGACAGAAGAAAGACTCGGTGACCGTTAAGCCTAACCGAGGAAATATCCTGAGCTGTACAGGACAACTCCTTGCCAGTTCCTTGCCTGAGTTCAAGGTATTCATGGACTTTGTTGCCCTCAGCGAGGCAAAAGGAGACTCCTTATGGAACGTCAAGGAAGATTCCATCTGCGATGGACTTCATAAAATATTTCCAGACAAGAGTGCTGCAGAGTTTAAGGCTCACCTGGAAGAAGGAAAAGCCAAGAAGAAGAGGCATTGGGTGATCTACAACGAGCGTATCAACTACAATACCTTCACGGAAGTGAAAGATTTGCCTCTCTTCAGACTTGGAACCAACAAGAGTGGATTCCATTGGGAGGAATACAATGCCCGTAAGCGTTCGTATGGTTCGCTGGCTGGCAGAACTATCGGTGCGATGTTCGGCGCTAAAGATACGGCGAGATTCGGACTGGAATTGTCGTACGACTCCATTCTTCGCGGTACCAATGGTATTGTACACAGAAGAAAAGTTCGCAACAAGTTCCTTGACATTACCGATACTCCACCTATTGATGGTGCAGATATCGTAACTACAATTGATGTCGGCATGCAAGACCTTGCAGAACGTTCGGTCATTAACGAGTTGAAGGAAATCAACGGAAACGTAGGCGTAGCCATCGTGATGGATGTGAAGACTGGCGACATCAAAGCCATTGTAAACATGGAAAAATGCTTTGATGGCGAATATCGGGAAATCCACAACCATGCTGTCAGCGACTTGCTGGAACCGGGCTCGGTATTCAAGACCGCCTCGTTACTGGTGGCTCTCGACGACGGTGTGGTTGACACAACTTACTCTGTAGAGACCGGCGGAGGTGTATGGCCGATGTACGGACGAGACATGAAAGACCATAACTGGCGAAAGGGAGGATATGGAAGACTTACTTTTGCCCAGACATTATGGTACAGTTCAAACATCGGCGTGAGCAGAATCATCGATGATCATTATCGCAACAACCCTGAAAAGTTCGTAAAAGGCATACATCGTATAGGTCTGGCGGATGATTTAAAAATTCCACTTGTAGGTGCAACTCCGGCAAGAATCCGAATGCCTCACAAAAACAGTCATGGACAGTACGACAACTGGAGTAAGACGGCTTTGCCATGGATGAGTATCGGCTACGAGACGCAAGTTCCGCCTATCTCTACGCTCACGTTCTACAACGCAATCGCCAACAACGGCAAGATGATGAGACCCCGTTTTGTAACCAAGGTTGTCAAGGATGGAGAAACGATCATGGAATTTCCACCGGAAGTTCTACATGAGCATATAGCCAAGGAGCAAAGCATCAAGAAGATGCAGACCATCCTTGAACAGGTGGTCAGTATCGGATTGGGAAAGAAAGCGGGTTCACCTAACTTCCTCGTTGCAGGAAAGACCGGAACTGCCCAAATGTCTAAAGGTGCTGGCGGTTATAAATCAGGTGGCGTCAACTACCTCCTGAGTTTTGCCGGTTATTTCCCTGCAGACAACCCACGCTACAGTTGCATCGTCTGCATACAGAAATCAGGACTTCCTGCATCAGGTGGCGGAATGAGTGGTAAGGTCTTCCATGAAATCTCAGAAGGTATCATGGCTCAAAGTCTGAAACTGGATGTAAAAGATGCACAAGACTCTGCATCAGTCATCATACCAGATGTTAAGAACGGAAACATACTGGCTGCTGACTACGTCCTGACCCATCTCGGTATAAAGACCAATACCAACTGGAGCGGAAGTTACCTGACAGGAAATCCAATTTGGGGAAAAGCCGAAAAAGTTGGCAACCGTTATGTGAAACTTGAAAAGCAAAAGCAATACGGTAAGGGAACGGTACCAGACATCATCGGTATGGGAGCCCGAGATGCAGTATTCATGATGGAAAGCAGAGGCATAAAAACCAGGTTGTACGGAAGAGGAAAAGTTACCAAACAATCCCTCATGGCGGGCAAACCGGTTAAGCAAGGTGCCTTCTGTGTCATCACGCTTGAGTGATGAGCACAGATTTCATCTTTCTGCTACATTTTGCTGCAAAACGATAAAGTCAATATAATAAGGTATATGATATACCTATTTAATATATATAATAGTAACATATAAAAAAGAAACGATATATGAAGTTACAAGAATTGCTCAAAAACATCAAACCGATCCAAATAATCGGAGATGCAGAAATCGAAGTCACAGGAGTGAACATCGACTCTCGAAAGATTAAGGATGGTCATCTCTTTGTTGCAATGAAGGGAACACAAGTAGATGGACACAAATTTATCCCAAAGGCCATTGAGCTTGGGGCTAAATCCATATTGTGTGAAGATTTACCTCAGGAACCTGTTGAAGGGGTTACCTATATTCAAGTAGCTTCTACAGAAGATGCAGTCGGAAAAGCTGCTACCATCTTCTATGGCGACCCATCCCGAAAATTGAAACTTGTAGGTGTCACCGGTACAAACGGAAAGACAACCATCGCCACCTTATTATATAATATGTTCAGAAAGTTCGGTCATAAATGCGGTCTTCTTTCTACAGTATGCAACTATATTGAAGACGAGGCAATACCAGCAGACCACACCACACCTGACCCAATAGAACTGAATGAACTTCTTGGGAAAATGGTAGAGGCAGGATGCGAATATGCATTCATGGAATGTTCTTCTCATGCTATTGCACAAAAGCGTATCGGCGGTTTGAATTTCGCAGGCGGTATCTTTACCAACCTGACCCGTGACCATCTCGACTATCACAAGACATTCGAGAACTACCGCAATGCCAAGAAAGCATTCTTCGACGGTCTTCCAAAAACAGCTTTCGCCATTACAAATGCTGACGACAAGAACGGCATGATTATGGTACAGAACTGCAAGGCAACTATCAAAACCTACTCTACCAGAAGCATGGCAGACTTCAAGGCAAGAATTCTGGAATGCCATTTCGGAGGTATGTATCTTGAGGTAGATGGCAGAGAAGTTGGGGTGCAGTTTATTGGCAAATTCAACGTAAGCAACCTGCTTGCCGTATATGGCGCAGCCATTATGCTGGGAAAACAGCCAGAAGATATACTCGTAGTAATGAGCACTTTGCATAGTGTGAACGGTCGTTTGGAGCCAATCCAATCACCAGAAGGCTATACCGCAATCGTTGACTATGCACATACTCCAGACGCATTGGAGAATGTGCTCAATGCCATCCACGAGGTACTGGACGGCAAGGGAGGTGAAGTCATCACCGTATGCGGAGCTGGCGGTAACCGAGACAAGGGTAAGCGTCCTCTCATGGCACAGGAGGCAGTAAAGCAGAGCGACAAAGTGATCATCACCAGTGACAATCCACGTTTCGAGGAACCACAGGACATCATCAACGATATGCTTGCAGGTCTGAATGCGCAACAGATGAAGAAAGTCATTAGCATTGTAGATCGCAAGGAAGCGATTCGTACAGCTTGCATGATGGCCAAGAAGGGCGATGTAATCCTCGTTGCAGGAAAGGGTCACGAAGATTATCAGGAAATTAAGGGCGTAAAGCATCATTTCGATGATAAAGAAGTAATACGTGATATATTTGGAATCAACCAAAAATAATCTGAGGAATCAAATAGAAAAGAAGAAACTTTAAAAGAAAAATAAGAAAATGTTATACTATCTCTTTAGATTTCTGGAGCAATGGGGTATCTCAGGCTCTCGCATGTGGGGATACATTTCATTCCGCGCTCTGCTGGCTCTGATTGTATCATTGATCATCTCTGCCTGGTTTGGCGAAAAGTTCATCAAGTTCCTCAAGAGTAAGCAAATCACAGAAACACAGCGTGATGCGAGCATTGACCCATTCGGAGTCAAGAAAATCGGTGTTCCTTCCATGGGAGGTGTCATCATCATCATGGCCATTCTGATTCCTGTGATTCTGTTGGGCCGTCTGCGCAACATCTATCTCATCCTGATGATTATTACCACCGTCTGGTTGGGATTCCTTGGAGGCATGGATGATTTCATCAAGATTTTCAAGAAAGACAAGGAAGGATTAAAAGGAAGATATAAAATCGTAGGTCAGATAGGTATTGGACTTATCGTTGGACTTGTGCTATGGGCTTCTCCGGATGTGAAGATGAACGAAAACTTAGCCATTGAGCGTCAGGGACAGGAAACCGTCGTCAAGCATCGTACGGAAGCTACAAAATCTCTGAAGACTACCATTCCTTTCATCAAGGGGCACAACCTGGACTATTCCAACATCACAAGTTTCTGTGGTAAATACAAGACTGCTGCCGGTTGGATACTGTTCGTCATCATGACTATTTTCGTGGTTACAGCCGTTTCAAATGGCGCCAACCTCAATGACGGAATGGATGGTATGTGTGCAGGAAATTCAGCAATTATAGGTGTGGCATTAGGCATTTTGGCATACGTTTCGTCACATATCCAATTTGCCGCCTACCTCAACATCATGTATATTCCGGGTTCAGAGGAACTGGTAGTTTTCTTCTGCGCATTCATTGGAGCGCTCATCGGTTTCCTATGGTACAACGCCTACCCTGCTCAAGTATTCATGGGCGATACCGGTTCGCTGACCATCGGTGGAATTATCGCTGTAGGTGCCATCATCATCCACAAGGAATTGATGTTACCTATCCTCTGCGGTATCTTCTTTGTAGAAAGTCTGAGTGTTATCGTTCAGGTATATTACTACAAGCTCGGAAAGCGAAAGGGAGTAAAACAACGCATCTTCAAGCGCACTCCTATACACGACAACTTCCGTACGCAGGAAAGCCAACTGGACCCAGAATGCAAGTATCTTCTCAAGAAGCCAAAGGGTGCATTCCATGAGTCTAAGATTACGATCCGCTTCTGGATTGTTACCATTATTCTGGCCGCATTGACCATCATAACTCTGAAGATTAGATAAACTGGCAGTAATGTCAGACATATAAAATAACAATATGAAAAAAATTGTAATTTTAGGAGCCGGCGAAAGCGGTGCAGGTGCAGCCGTGCTGGCAAAGAAGGAAGGTTTCGAGGTTTTCGTCTCTGATATGTCAAAAATCAAAGACAACTATAAGAAACTGATGGATGACCACAATATCGAATGGGAAGAAGGTCATCATACGGAAGAGAAAATTCTGGATGCCGATGAAGTTATCAAGAGTCCTGGTATACCTAAGGAAGCACCTATGATTCAGAAGTTGATAGCTAAAGGCACACCTATCATCAGTGAAATCGAATTTGCTGGCAGATATACAGATGCTAAGATGATCTGCATCACAGGTAGTAACGGTAAGACCACAACTACTTCTCTGATATATCATATCATCAAATCGGCTGGCTATGACGTAGGTTTAGCTGGCAATATCGGCAAAAGTCTTGCATTACAGGTTGCAGAAACTCCTCACCAATACTATGTCATTGAGCTGAGCAGTTTCCAATTAGACAATATGTATCAGTTCAGAGCTAACGTGGCTATCTTGCTGAACATTACTCCAGACCACCTGGACCGCTACGATTTCTGCATGCAGAACTATACTGATGCCAAGATGCGCATCACACAGAATCAGACTGAGGAAGATAGTTTCATCTACTGGAACGACGATCCTATCGTGAAAAAAGAATTAGAAAAATACAACCTCAAGTCACATCTTTGTGCATTTGCAGAGAACAAAGAAGAAGGAACTGTTGGCTACATAGAGAATGGCAAGTACATACTCGATTTTCCACAGGCATTTGAAATGCCACAGGCAGACATGAGCCTCAGCGGAAAGCATAACATCTACAACAGTCTGGCTGCAGGTCTGGCTTGCAACATTGTAGGCATCAGCAAAGAAATCCTCCATAAGGGATTAAGCGACTTCCCTGGCGTGGAGCATCGTCTGGAAAAAGTAGGAAAGTTTGATGGTGTATATTATGTCAACGATTCCAAGGCAACAAACGTGGATGCATGCTGGTATGCACTTGAAAGTATGACAACTCCTACTATTCTTATCATTGGAGGTAAGGACAAAGGTAATGATTACAATCAAATAAAAGACCTGGTAAAGGAGAAGTGTGCCGGCATCGTATATCTCGGAGCAGACAACCAGAAGTTACACGATAATTTTGACGAGCTGGGTATTCCTGTACGTGACACCCATAGCATGAAGGACTGTGTAGCTGCCTGCAAAGAACTTGCTAAGCCTGGCGATACCGTTTTACTGAGTCCTTGTTGTGCAAGTTTTGATCTGTTCAAGAACATGGAAGATCGAGGCGAGCAATTCAAGACTTTAGTCAGATTATAATAAAGATAGGAAATAATCAAATGAACAAGAAAATAGGCAACATATTTAAAGGAGACAAGGTAATATGGATGGTGTTTTTCTTCCTTTGCATGATTAGCATTATTGAGGTATATTCTGCCTCAAGTTCGCTAACATACAAAAGCGGCAATTACATGAAGCCTGTCATCCGACATATCGGATTCATCATCTTTGGAATCTTCACCATGATTTGCATGCTCAAAGTAAAATGCAAATACTTCAAGATTGCCACTCCATTCATGCTTGCCATTTCTTTAATCATGCTGATCTGGGTATTGATAGCCGGTCAGGCTACCAATGGTGCATCAAGGTGGGTAAACGTCATTGGTTTCCAATTTCAGCCTTCCGAATTTGCTAAGGGAGCAGTTATTCTGGCCGTGGCCCAGATTCTCAGTGCCATGCAGACAGAGAATGGCGCCGATAAGCGTGCGCTCAAGTATATTATCGTTGCATCATCCATTTTCATCCTGCTGATTGGGCTTGAGAACTTATCCACAGCCATGCTGCTATGTCTCACCATCTTTTTCATGATGATCATTGGAAGAATTCCTAAGGCACAACTCGGAAAACTATTGGGATTAGCCATAGCATCTGGAGCGATAGTGATTGCAACGGTGATGCTTGTAGGAAAAGACAAGAATCAGTCAACAGGTGACAATACGCTTACAGAGAATATCAAGAAAGAGGAAAAAGAACCTGGCTCCATCGAAAAGCTATTCCATAGAGCAGATACGTGGAAGTCGCGAATAGACAAATTCCTGAACCACAAAGATGTTGCTCCAGAAGATGTTGACTTGGATAAAGACGCACAGGTTGCTCATGCAAACATAGCCATAGCCTCATCCAACATCGTGGGCAAAGGACCAGGCAACTCGGTTGAGCGAGACTTCCTGTCACAAGCCTTCTCCGACTTCATCTACGCCATCATCATAGAAGAGATGGGAATAACCGGAGCCGTATTTGTGGCCTTCCTATACATTATATTATTATATAGAGTAGGAAGTATAGCCAACAGATGTGAGAACAACTTTCCTGCATTTCTCGCCATGGGACTTGCCATACTGCTCGTCACTCAGGCATTGTTCAATATGCTCGTAGCAGTAGGTTTAGCACCAGTTACCGGTCAGCCGCTTCCACTTATCAGTAGAGGTGGAACTTCCACCGTCATCAACTGTCTATATGTTGGAATCATATTGAGTATCAGTAGAAGTGCCAAGAAAAAAGACGAGTGCAATACAGAAGCAAATACATCAAAATTGGCTACTGCATAAAAAAACACTATAAAAAATAGTGAAAAATGTAGAATTGTTGATTTTTTTATTTATCTTTGCGTAATAAATTAGAAAATTATGAATAATGAACTGAGAATTATAATAAGTGGAGGTGGAACTGGAGGACATATTTTCCCAGCTGTATCCATCGCCAATGCCATCAAGGCCAAATACCCTGAAGCTAAGATTTTATTTGTTGGAGCATTAGGCAGAATGGAAATGCAACGTGTTCCTGCTGCCGGATATGAGATTAAGGGATTACCTATCTGCGGCTTTGATCGTAAGCATCTGTTCAAGAATATTGCCGTGCTCTTCAAAATATGGAAAAGCCAAAGAATGGCAAAGAAAATCATCAACGACTTCAAGCCAATGGCTGCAGTCGGTGTTGGTGGTTATGCCAGCGGCCCTACTCTTAACGTATGTGCAAGCAAGGGTATTCCTTGTTTAATTCAGGAACAGAATTCATATGCAGGAGTAACCAACAAGTTACTCGCAAAGAAAGCTGACAGAATTTGTGTGGCATATGAAGGAATGGAACGTTTCTTCCCTGCTGACAAGATCATCATGACAGGAAACCCTGTACGCCAAAACGTATTGGAGACTACTGTTACGGTGGAAGAAGCAAGAAAACAATTCGGACTTGCACCTGAAAAGAAAACCATTCTCCTGGTAGGTGGTAGTCTCGGAGCAAGAACCATCAATGAAAGCGTATTGCAAAACTTGGATAAAATTGCCAAAAGTGATATCCAGTTTATCTGGCAAACAGGTAAGTATTACAAGGCATCCATCGCTGAACAGATGAAAGGCAAGGAATTGCCAAATCTCAAAATCATGGATTTTATCAGCGACATGGGAGCGGCATACAAAGCTGCTGACTTAGTTATCAGTAGAGCTGGTGCCAGCAGTATCAGCGAATTCTGTCTTATAGGCAAGCCTGTCATTCTGGTTCCAAGTCCTAATGTAGCAGAAGATCACCAAACGAAGAATGCCATGGCACTGGTAAATAAAGATGCAGCCATCTATGTAAAAGACTGCGAAGCACCTGGCATACTTATCGACAAGGCTATCAATACAGTCACAGATATTCAGAAATTAAACTCACTCAGTGAGAATATTAAAAAATTAGGTTTAAAGAACTCTGCCGACGTCATTGCCGACGAAGTTGTAAAATTAGCAAGAAAGTAATGGAACTGAAAGATATTAAAGCAGTATATTTCGTAGGAGCTGGCGGTATAGGCATGAGCGCTATCGCAAGATATTTCCTCAACAAAAAGTTGGTTGTTGCTGGTTACGACAAGACCCCTTCTCAACTGACACATGATTTGGAAAAAGAAGGTATGCTCATCCATTATGAGGAGAATACAGACCTGATACCAGAGGCTTGCAAGGATCCAAAAACAACATTGGTCATCTTTACTCCAGCCATCCCTGCAGAGCACAAGGAACTTGTGTATTTCCATGAAAATGGATTTACCATCGAAAAACGTGCACAGGTATTAGGTACTTTGACTCGCACACATAAGGGTTTGTGCGTAGCAGGAACTCATGGTAAGACCTCAACATCAACCATGTGCGCCCACATCATGCATCAGAGTCATATAGACTGTAACGCTTTCTTGGGCGGTATTTCTAAAAATTACGGCACCAACTACATACTTTCCGACAAGAGCGACTATGTAGTCATAGAAGCTGATGAATTCGATCGCAGTTTCCATTGGTTGCGTCCTTGGATGAGCGTAATTACTGCAACAGACCCAGACCATCTGGACATCTATGGAACAAAAGAAGCATATCTGGAAAGTTTCCGTCATTATACTGAACTTATCCAACCAGGAGGTGCACTCATCATCCATAAGAATCTGGAAATGAAACAGAACGTACAGGATGGAGTTAGAATCTACGAGTACAGTCTTCATGAAGGAGATTTCCACGCAGAAAACATCAAGATAGAGAATGGCGAAATCACATTTGACTTCATCTCTCCTATCGAAAATGTAGAGAACGTAGAACTCGGTCAGCCTGTGCCAATCAACATCGAAAATGGTATTGCCGCAATGGCAATGGCACAATTGAATGGTTGCAAGGCAGAAGAACTCAGACAAGGAATGAAGACATACGAAGGCGTTGAAAGACGCTTTGATTTCAAAATCAAAGATGCCAAGCACGTATTCCTATCAGACTATGCCCATCATCCCAAAGAAATCTACCAGAGTGTAAAGAGCATCAGAGAGCTGTATAAGACACGAAAGATTACTGCAATCTTCCAGCCTCATCTTTATACCAGAACACGAGATTTCTACAAGGATTTTGCAGAAAGCCTGAGCATGCTTGATGAAGTAATCCTGTGTGACATCTATCCGGCAAGAGAGGCTCCGATACCAGGAGTGACCTCAAAGCTCATCTACGACAATCTCAAGCCAGGAGTAGAAAAGAGCATGATACACAAAGAAGATGTACTGGATCTTGTAAAAAGTAGAGATTTCGATGTTCTTATCGTATTGGGAGCTGGCGACTTGGACAACTACGTTCCGCAAATGACAGAAATTCTTAAGCAGAAATAATGCGCATCAACTGGAAGAAAACGATTATCATCACACTGGATTTCGCCATAGGTATATATCTGGTGTTTGCATTCACCAAGCTGAACAAGCCTGATGAATCAAACTTAATATGCACCAAGGTAAACATCAACATACAAGATGAGATGACCAATGGCTTTCTTGATGCAAAAGAAATAAAAAAGAGACTGAAAGCAAAAAAGATCTATCCTTTAGAGAAACCTTTGAACAAGATTAGTACTCGCCATATAGAGGAAACTCTGATGCAAAGTCCTTTCGTCAAATCTGCCGAATGCTACAAGACTCAAGACGGTCTCGTTGATATCAACCTCACTCAACGCATGCCGATCGTAAGAATCAAGAGCATCAATAATGAAGACTATTATGTAGATGACCATTATCAGATTATGCCCAACACCAAATACACCAGCGATATGATTATCGCCACGGGCTACATCAATAAATGGTATGCTCAAAAATACGTCTCGTTATTAAGCAAGGCATTGATGACTAACGAGCTGTGGAGAAATCAAATAGAACAAATTAACGTTCTACAAGATAAAGGAATAGAACTTGTTCCTCGAGTAGGAAACCATGTCGTCTATCTGGGCAATCTTCCAGAAGCAAACGCTGTGGAAAAACGGGAGAAAGACATTCAAGACTTCGTAAACCGAAAGATGTCACGTTTGGAAAATTTCTACAAATATGGACTATCCAAAGCTGGTTGGAACAAATACTCATATATCAATCTGGAATTTGACAACCAGATTATTTGCAAAAAGCATAATAGCAACAGCTAGTATAAATAGCTAATAAAAATAAAAAAGAATCAGATAATATATAAAGACTATGCCAAAGGAATTTATAGTAGCAATAGAGCTAGGGTCATCCAAGATGACGGGTATAGCAGGCCAGAAGAATTTAGATGGCAGCATCACTGTACTAGCACTCGTGGAGGAAGACTCGTCTTCTTGCATCAGAAAAGGTGTCATCTATAACATAGACAAGACTTGCCAGAGCTTGACTAACATCATAAATAAATTGAAAACAATTCTCAAGCAAGACATTTCTCAGGTCTATGTCGGCGTAGGAGGAAGATCTATCAAGAGCGTCAAGAACATAATTGTAAAAGATTTACCTACCGCAACCATCATAACTCAGGAAATGATTAATGAGCTGATGGATATCAACCGCAACATGACATATCCTGATCAGGAGATCTTGGATGCTGCGACACAGGAATATAAGATAGATAACCAATATCAGATAGACCCTGTCGGCATACAATGCAATCACCTGGAAGGTGTTTTCCTCAATATCTTGTGGAAAAAGAATTTCTACAACAATATTTACGCTTGTTTTGAGAAAGCCAACATTCCGATAGCAGAAATGTACTTGGCACCTCTCGCCATGGCAGACAGCGTATTGACTGACTCTGAGAAGAGAGCTGGCTGCGCGTTGATAGATTTGGGTGCTGACACGACGACGGTATCTGTATATTACAAAAATATTCTTCGCCATCTGTCAGTCATTCCACTTGGCGGTAATAATATCACCAAGGATTTGACCTGTCTTCAGATAGAAGAGCAAGAGGCTGAGAAAATGAAATTGAAATATGCTAAGGCATATACAGACATCAAGAATATAGACCCAACTCTCAACTATTCTATTGACAAGGACAGAGTAGTAGAGAGCAAAAAGTTTATAGAAATTGTTGAAGCCAGAGTAGAGGAAATCGTAGAAAATGCCTGGTATCAAGTCCCTATAGAATTTGCAGACAAACTTTTGGGAGGTATTATCATTACGGGTGGCGGAAGCAATATGCCTGAAATAGAGAAGGTATTCAGAAACCACACCAATACTCCTAAGATTAGATTTGCTAAGTTTGTTACCCAAACCGTAAAAGCGAAAGATGCAAAGATCAACAACCACGATGGTACCATGAATACCATTCTGGGACTTCTTGCCAAGGGTGACATGAACTGCAGTGGGGATGAAATCAGCAACGATTTGTTCACCAATAACATGGAACGACCTCTTGCCGCAGACAGTACACCAAAGGTTTCTCGCAACCCTAATGAAACTGCAGGAACAGGAGTTGTACCTACTCCAGCTCAAAAACGTGAAGAGGAGTTGAGAAAGAAGAAAGAGGAAGAAGAAAGACTGGCTAAAATCGCAGAAGAGGAAGAAAAAGAGCGCGAAGAGAAAAAGCGCAAAGAAAACAGTTTCCTCCATAAAGGATTCAGAAAGCTCAAGGATTTCTTCCTGGATACAATCTCTGAAGAAGAATAAAAATGCTCGAATAGTAGGGTAAACTCTCTAAAAATGGACTATAATTAGGATAAACTCTAAAGAATATAAAGATTATGCAAGATAGCAAACCACATATCCTTGATTTCGGTGAACCGGAAAAGGAAAATAGCATCATCAAAGTAATCGGTGTTGGTGGTGGCGGCGGCAATGCAGTCAACCACATGTACCGGGAAGGCATTCACGATGTAAGTTTTGTACTTTGTAATACCGACAATCAGGCACTTAATGATTCTCCTGTACCTGTCCATCTACAATTAGGAAAAGAAGGACTTGGAGCCGGCAACAAACCTGAAAAGGCAAAACAAGCTGCCGAAGAGACATTGGAAGACATCAAACATATGCTTAATGATGGTACCAAGATGGCTTTCATTACTGCAGGTATGGGCGGAGGAACAGGTACTGGAGCAGCTCCTGTCATTGCACGCGTCAGCAAAGAACTGGGCATATTGACAGTCGGCATCGTAACCATTCCTTTCAAATTTGAAGGTCCGAGAAAAATCGACCAAGCACTCGACGGCGTTGAAGAAATGTCTAAACATGTAGATGCCTTGTTGGTTATCAACAATGAAAGACTTCGTCAGATTTATCCTGATCTGGCGGTTTTGGATGCATTCGGCAAGGCAGACGACACGCTAAGTGTAGCTGCCAAGAGTATCGCAGAAATCATTACTGTACACGGTCTCATCAACCTTGACTTCAATGATGTCAAAACCGTCCTCAAAGACGGAGGCGTTGCCATCATGAGTACGGGCTATGGTGAAGGTGAAGGACGCGTCAAGAAAGCGATAGCTGATGCATTGAACTCACCTCTGCTCAATGACAATGATGTTTTCAATTCCAAAAAGATCCTTCTTAGCATTGCCTTTGCAAGTGAAAAGAAAGACAATCCGGGTCTTACCATGGACGAAATGAATGACGTAAACGACTTCATGGAAAAATTTGGTGATGACTTTGAATTGAAATGGGGACTTGCCATTGACCCTGAATTAGGAAGCAGAGTCAAAGTAACCGTCTTGGCTACAGGTTTCGGATTGGAAGATGTAGAAGGTATGAACCGTCATCTCAAGAAACATACAGAAGAAGAATCCAGACGCATTGCAGAACAAGAAGAAAAAAGAGCAGAGAACGAGGAAAGAAGAAAGAGATATTATGGAAGTGACGGTACAACGACTCAGTACAAACGTCACCCACATATCTTCCTGTTCAAGCCAGAAGATCTGGACAATGAGGATGTGATTCTACAAGTAGAGAACACACCAACATATAAACGTACAAGACAGACTCTTGAGGAAATCCGAAACATCGCTTCTGGAAAAATCGAAGATGATGAAAACAGAAACGCAGATGGAAGTGAGCCTGTCCAGGGAGTCATCAGTTTTGCATAAGTAAAATCCTCACAAAGGATTTAGCAGAACAATTCCTGAAGTACAAATAAAGACTTCAGTTCCGGAAATCCGGGAATATGAAGACGATAATATTCTATCATCACCTCTACAGAATGATTCCGCTCCTGGCGGGACATCTTGTAGAGGTGCATTGTTTTATAGTCTAATCGGAACATTTGCAAAAGATGAAAAGAATCACTTTCTGATAAATAATGAGAATGAGCAGGAACGAAAGGTACAAACTTCCCCTCATCCAAATCAAAATACTTAGATTGTTCCAGTCCTTCACTCAAATTGGGTCCTATTCCCATATAAAAACTCAATCTCATTAAAAACAGCAAATGAAAATTAGCGATTCCTTCATGAGCACCATCAAACCAAACCAAACTATCATAAACAAAATAAAACAAAGGAAGATTCTTCTGTTCTAATTTGGTAGCATACAGCAGGAACTCTGCCAAAAACAGAGAAACAGATATTTTTATAGGAGAAAAAGGAATATCCTCATAAGGGTAGAGAATACCTATATTTTTAATACGCTGCAAATTCTGGTTAGCCCGGAAATCAAATTCTAAAGTCACCAAAGTCAATGGCTGGAAATATTGTCTTTTGGAATTACTCTTTGAAGATTTTGGAATTTTCACCAAAAAGGACACTCTTCCTCTGGATTCCGTCAGAAAATCCACAATAAATTGCGACTCTCCATATTTAATAGAATGTAGGACAATTGCTCTTGTTTTTTCCATCATACGAACGTTTTTAGATGATTTTGAGGGCAAAATTACAAAAAAACACGCATTTAGAGAAAATTTTCCCGAAAAAATTTGCAGGATTAAAATAAATGTAGTAACTTTGCACCCGCAAAACAACAAATGGTCCCTTCGTCTATCGGTTAGGACGAGAGATTTTCATTCTCTAAAGAGCAGTTCGACTCTGCTAGGGACTACATAAGAAAATAAAAAAAATAAAATATTAAGATGGCAAATCATAAATCATCAATCAAGAGAATCCGTCAGGACAAAAAGAAGTCTTTGCACAATAAGTACTATGCAAAGACAATGCGTAACGCTGTACGCAAGTTGCGCAACATGACTGATAAGGAAGAGGCTGTAAAGCTCTATCCTACAGTTCAGAAGCTTTTAGACAAATTGGCTAAGATTAACGTTATCCATAGCAACAAGGCTGCAAACTTGAAGTCAGGTTTGGCTCAGCACATTGCTAAGTTGGGTTAATACAACGTTAAAAGCTAAAAAGATATATAAGAGGGTGTGTCATAAGTCTGTGACGCACCCTTTTTTGTGAGTGTTTCTGTATATTCTATTTGAATCGTAGTCTTTCTTCACAAAGGGAATCTTATTATATTGTATAGAAACTTTACTTTTCTTGTTTTATCGATAACAAAACAGCCCCAAATCTCACAAACGGACATAATTGTCCCAGACGGTAAAACTGTCCAAATTGAGTTTTATCGTTTTATCCCCAAATATTTCTTCAAATTGAATCCTATACCGAACAACCCTATGTCCATGTAAACTTTGTCCTTTCCGAAATGCCTGAATCGCTTGTAATGCATGTCTGCCTTCATCTGTCCAAACGCAGCTTCTGGCTCTATCGGTCTCTGACTCCTGTGTTTCATACCTTCCTCAGACGTCAGCAGCAAAAATGCTTCCTTTTTATACACATTCAACTTATGGTTGACATATATGGTTCTGTTACCCTTGGCTTTCTTGCAAAGCCCCCCAAGTGGACAGCCTTCACATCGCTGCGCTCTATATAATGATATGACGGACGCATAGCTTGAGTCACTTTTCGTTTGCCGTTGTCCGCAAGGATTCATGTGTTGTCCCATGGGACAGACGTAATAGTCTTCGTCTTTATTATAGTGGAAATTTGCTTGGCTAAAGGCATCTTCCTTGAAAGGCTTATGCTGTTCCTTGTGGAACCAGTTGTACTTTACATATCCCACCATCTCTTCCATCTCCATGTACTCATAGTTCTCCTCTGATCCGTATCCTGAGTCTGCGGTGACACACTTGGATTGCTTTCCATGTCTTTTCTTGTACTTATCCAAAAACGGTTTGAAGGTCAGGGTGTCTGTTGGATTGTGATAGAGGGCGAAATTCGTCCAATATTGATTCTCTGTCGCTATTTGAAGATTATAGGCAGGCTTTGTCTGCCCATTGTTCATGGCATCTTCCTTGAGGCGCATGAAGGTCGCATCGGGATCAGTCTTGGAGTAACTGTTTCTCTCGCCCAGTATATCCAGTGATTTTTCATACTCGCGCAGTTTGTCCGAGGCTTTGAACAAGTGATCTATCTGAGTATTCAGCTTTTGCTTCTCTCTTCCTGTAAGCTTTGCCTTAGGAAGGTTCTTCACTTGCCTCTCACACAAACGTGCACTTCTCTCTACATCCTTGGCGAAAGTGGCTGGCTCGCTGTATTCTTCCCTAATGCCACTCCCGCCATTCAGGCGAATTTGTTCTTTTATCAGAGCCAATGCAGCAGAGGTCTTTTCCAAGAGCTTAGCCCTGTTCTTTTCCACGGTCTTCTTCCATACAAACGTGTACTTGTTTGCTTTCGACTCTATCTTAGTGCCATCAACATATTGTTCCTCCAGACTAATCACGCCCTTTTCAGCCAATATGGAGACGACTGCATCAAAATAGAAGTCGATGCACTTTATCATATGATTGGTTCTAAAGCGGTTGATGGTCGCGAAAGACAGTCGCTTGCCTCCACAAATCCACATATAGCGAACATCGTATTTAAGTGCGTCCGCTATGCCACGACAGGAATAAACGCCATTGATATAGGCAAAAACAACTAAACTTAGAAGCATCTTCGGACTGTAAGGAGGAGCACCAATCCCATCATAGGTATCCATGAGAGGGTTGATGTCCATACTGCGAATAATACGATCCACCATACGAACTTTGCTGTCTTTTGGCACATAATCATCGAAAGAGTTAGGAAAAAAGCTCAATTCGTGCCGAGTTTCAGATTTTATTTGTATCTTTGCCATACTTTAAGAAGTTTTCTGCAAAGATATACTTTTTTGCGGAAAAACAAAGCCCGAGCTTGTGAAAGTTTGGGCTTTGTTGTAAATAAAAATGTTTTTTAAGATTTCGTATCTGTGAAAAGGCAAAAAATAAAAAGGGGTGCGTCACAGACTTATGACACACCCTCTTATTTATTTTGTATCAAAACTAAGCATTTCACTATTTTTTGCAGTTTTTTAGCAACAAAAATTGCATATTCTCATGTTTTTTCCGTATCTTTGCACGATAATAATACTAAGCAAAGAAATGGCAGAAAATACAAACAACGCAAATAATTATTCAGCGAGCAACATTCAAGTCCTCGAAGGCTTGGAAGCTGTTCGTAAGCGTCCTGCGATGTACATTGGTGACATCTCAGAAAAGGGTCTCCACCATTTGGTCAACGAGACCGTTGACAACTCCATTGATGAAGCCATGGCTGGATATTGTACAGACATTGAAGTTACAATCAATGAAGACAATTCTATCACCGTAGAAGACAATGGTCGTGGTATCCCTGTTGATATGCATGAAAAGCTTCACAAATCCGCACTCGAAGTCGTTATGACAGTACTTCACGCAGGTGGTAAATTTGACAAAGGTTCCTACAAGGTATCTGGTGGTTTGCATGGTGTAGGTGTAAGTTGTGTAAACGCACTCTCTTCACACATGAAATCTCAGGTATTCCGTGGAGGTAAAATATATCAGCAAGAATACGAAAAAGGTAAGCCCCTCTACCCTGTCAAGGTTGTTGGTGAGACAGAAAAGCGAGGTACATGCCAGCAATTCTGGCCAGACCCTACAATCTTCACCCACACCATTTACAAATGGGATATCATCGCAAGCCGTATGCGCGAATTGGCATTCCTCAATGCTGGTATAAAGATTACCCTTACAGATCTCCGTCCTGACGAAGACGGTAAAACCAAACAAGAGGTTTTCCATGCAAAAGATGGTCTGAAAGAGTTTGTAAGATACGTTGACCGCCATCGCACTCACCTGTTTGATGATGTCATCTATCTCAAGACAGAGAAGCAAGGCATTCCTATAGAGATTGCCATCATGTATAATACAGACTATACAGAGAACATCCACTCCTACGTAAATAATATCAACACGATAGAGGGTGGTACTCATCTTACAGGTTTCCGCATGGCTTTAACCCGCACACTCAAAGCATACGCAGAAGCTGACCCTACAATCTCCAAGCAGATTGAAAAGGCTAAGGTAGAGATTGCTCCTGAAGATTTCCGCGAAGGCCTTACTGCTGTCATCTCTATCAAGGTTGCAGAACCACAGTTTGAAGGCCAGACTAAGACCAAATTAGGAAACAGCGAAGTACAGGGTGCCGTTCAGCAGGCTGTCAATGAAGCTTTGGCTGATTATCTGGAAGAACACCCAGATGAAGCTAAGCGCATCTGCGAAAAAGTAGTATTGGCAGCGACAGCACGTATCGCAGCTCGCAAAGCTCGTGAAAGCGTACAACGAAAGAACTTCATGACTGGTGGCGGTCTCCCTGGAAAACTTGCAGACTGCTCTATCAAGGACCCAAAGGAATGCGAGATTTTCCTTGTCGAGGGTGACTCCGCTGGCGGTTCCGCAAAACAAGGTCGCGACAGATTCCATCAAGCAATTCTTCCTTTGCGCGGTAAAATTCTGAATGTAGAAAAAGTACAATGGCACAAAGTCTTTGAGGCTGAATCCGTTATGAATATCATCCAGAGTATCGGCGTACGCTTTGGAGTAGATGGTGAAGATAGCAAAGAGGCTAATACAGAAAAGTTGAGATATGACAAGATTATCATCATGACCGATGCCGATGTCGATGGTTCTCACATCGACACACTTATCATGACTCTCTTCTATCGCTTTATGCCTAAGGTTATCGAGGAAGGACATCTCTATATTGCAACTCCACCTCTCTACAAATGCTCATTCAAGAATAAAGTCAGCGAATACTGCTATACCGAGCAGCAGCGTCAGGCTTTCATTGACAAATACGGAGAAGGACAAGAGGATAAGAACATTCACACACAACGATACAAAGGTTTGGGTGAGATGAATCCAGAACAATTGTGGGAAACTACTATGGATCCATCTACACGATTACTCAAACAGGTTACAATAGAGAATGCTGCACAAGCAGATGAAATCTTCTCTATGTTGATGGGTGATGATGTTGAACCTCGTCGAGAATTCATTGAACAAAATGCGACCTACGCTAATATTGACGCATAATAAATACAAGGCAGGCTCATTAAACAAGCCTGCCTTGTATTTATATTCAGTAATATTACCTTATTAACCGGAAATATAATGACTAAAGAATTTTTTTTTAGCCTTACTCTATGTGCTATAAGTTTTACAGCAAATGCACATAAGAAGGCAATTACAACGCAACTTCCACTTACCTTATGGTATAACCAAGAGGCACATGCCTTTGAGGAATCACTACCTATCGGCAATGGCAAGTTGGGAGCATTAGTTTATGGTGGAGCTGATAATGATTCTATCTACCTGAATGACATCACTTTGTGGACAGGACAACCTGTTAACCCTCAAGAAGGAGGTGATGCATATAAATGGATACCCAAAATACGAGAAGCTCTGTTTAAGGAAGATTATAAGACAGCCGATTCCTTGCAACATTTCGTGCAAGGGCACAACTCAGAATATTACCAGCCTTTAGGCCTGATTCAGATAAAGGACTTTAATCAAGGGAAGATCAGCAACTATCATCGCCAATTAAGCTTAGATAGCAGCCTGGTATCCATCAGTTTTGTGCGTAATGAAGTTACCTTCAATAAGGAATACTTCGCCTCTCATCCGGACAAAATGATTGCCATAAGACTGAGCGCCTCTAAAAAAGGTGCCATCAATAGTGATATTTCTCTCACGTCGCTCATTCCTCATCGAGTGAAAGCATCCGAAAAACAGCTCACTATGTCGGGACATGTTATGGGTGAGGAAGAAAACAGCATACACTATTGCTCCATACTGCAAGTAAAAAACACAGATGGTAGCATTAGTGCCAGTGACTCTACCCTACACCTTACAGGAGTAACAGAAGCTATTATCTATCTGGTCAATGAGACCAGTTATAATGGTTTTGACAAACATCCTGTCAAAGAAGGAGCACCCTATTTAGAAAATGTCACTGACGATATCTGGCATCTGACAAATTTTACATACAAAGAATTACGACAAAGACATCTATCAGACTACAAAAAACTCTTTGATCGGGTAAAATTCAACTTGTCTGATGCTAAATATGATGTCCAGAATCCAACAGATAAACAATTACTATCGTATAGTGACGAAAATAAGCATAATCCTTATCTGGAAATGCTCTATTTCCAATATGGCAGATACTTGCTTATCAGCAGTTCACGAACAAATGGCGTACCAGCCAATCTTCAGGGTCTCTGGGCTCCTGCACTCAAGTCACCTTGGAGAGGAAATTACACCATCAATATCAATTTGGAAGAGAATTATTGGCCAGCAGAATCAACCAATCTCCCTGAACTGGTAATGCCTGTTGATGGACTTGTAAAAGGAATGGCTGTAACAGGTCGCCATAATGCCCAACATTTTTATGGCATAAACAAAGGTTGGTGTGCAGGACATAATACTGACGCATGGGCTATGTCAAATCCTGTAGGAACCGGTAACGAAAGCCCTCAGTGGAGTAATTGGGCGATGGGAGGTGCCTGGCTTGTACAGACACTATGGGATCATTATGACTATACAAGAGATATTAATTACTTAAGAGATACAGCCTATCCTCTCATGAAAGGGGCTTGTGATTTCATGCTTGAATGGCTCATAGAAGATCCTCATAATCCCGCACAACTGATAACTGCACCATGTACATCTCCAGAAGCTGACTACATCACCGATAAAGGATATCGAGGAAGTTCACTATATGGCGGCACAGCAGACTTGGCGATTATCAGGGAACTATTCAAAAATACGATTAAAGGTGCCCAAGCACTTGGAATAGACAAAGATTACCAAGTACGCCTGCAAAGTTCATTAGAGCGCTTACGCCCTTATCATATAGGAAAAAGAGGTAATCTTATGGAATGGTATCACGACTGGGACGATCAGGACTGGCATCACAGACACCAATCACACTTACTGGGTCTATACCCTTTCCATCAAATCTCGTTAGCGCAAACGCCGGATTTGGCGCAAGCTGCAACAAAGACATTGGAAATAAAGGGCGATAAATCTACAGGATGGAGCACAGGATGGCGCATCAATCTATGGGCACGCCTACATCGTCAGGACAAAGCTTATCAAATACTGCGCAAGTTGCTTACATATGTGAGCCCTGAGAAATACAAGGACCGGAAACATCATTCTGGTGGAACCTATCCTAACCTGTTTGATGCGCATCCGCCATTCCAGATAGATGGTAATTTCGGTGGAACAGCTGGCATCTGTGAGATGCTTATGCAGTGTGATGGAGAAAACATGGACTTGCTTCCTGCACTCCCAGACTCATGGCAGCAAGGAAATATCCAGGGAATCAAAGCCAGAGGAAACTACACCCTCAACCTCTATTGGAAAGACAAGAAGGTTTCAAAGGCAGAGATTATTAGCCATGCGGATGGAAGATTAACCGTAAACTACAACGGGAAATCTCAAAAAATAACACTTAAGAAAGGAACAAAGAAAGTTCTCAGATGAAAAGAATCGAAACTTTTATATTGGCAATGCTTTGGGTACTAAATTCGAATGCACACGAATTTAGTACTCATTGGATTTCCTACCCTACACCCAACGACTCGTCAGAAGTTCTTTTCTGCCACGTTTTTCCTTCACAAGGGAAACCCAAACAGGGAAGCATTTCTTTTGCAAGCTGTGGAAGAATAAAGGTATTTGTCAACGAAAGAAATATTAGCCCAAAAGCCTATTTCTGTAATCCTGACTCTACAACGGTTTTCATATATACATATGATATAACAAGGTTTCTGCAACCGCATAAGAATACGATTGCGGTATGGTACGCTCCAGAAAGTGGTAGAGAGCCATCCAAACAACTTTCTATGGAATATTATGGATATGATGCTAAGGGTAAATATTTCTACCATAAAGCAAATGGAGACTGGAAATGTTGCATACTAAAAGGATGCTATGTCAAAAAAGAAATAGAAGCATTTGACGCATGCAGTTATGACAACCAGTGGAAGTCTCCGGATTTCGATAGATCAAAGTGGTTAAATCCATTAGGAGCTTACAACCAATCAAGGGACAACAAGTTGATTAACAATCCTTTTGAGTGTAAACTTTGTACTATTCGACATATTATGACTCCAATAGATGTTTATCGTGACCAAAAGAGTATTTATTACGACTTTGGCAAGGTATTCAAGGGAACACCAAGAATAACTTTAAGAGAAGCTAAAAGAAAAGAGACTATTAATATGGATGGATTTATATATACTTGTAATGGCGAATTAGATGAACAAGCATTCCGAAGATTCACTAATAAAAGCCAAAGAATTATTAAAATCTACAGTAATTCTCAGTATTTCAAAGAATCTCAAATTACTAATATAGAGGGATTAGAAAATGAATAAAGAATATTCTAACACACAAAAATATAAAAACATAATCCTAAAACAATGACAAAATTAAGTACAAAAAAAGAGATTTCTATTGCACAAGCAAAAGAAATCAAGTCTGAATGCAAATTTTTAAATGACGAAATTTGCTATATTGAAGATATTGACGTAGAAGACCTGCCATCAGAGAAAACAGAAGTGAAATGTATCACTCTTATTTTATGTTTGGAAGGAACGCTACGTTATGATACAAATGGACATACTGTTATTGCAGAGAAAAACAGTATCCTCTATTTCGCGAGTGGACAACATGTAGATCACTTCAGAGTTATGTCTTCTACTTTTAAAGGAAAGGCTTTACTTATAAAAACTTCAAACATTAGCCAGCTTGCTGAAAATTTCACCAATATTTCTACTTTAACAAACAAATTAAATAGCATAGACAAAGTAAAAATTGGTACAGACGACATATATAGCATAAACTGTTTACTGACACAAATAAAGACATTCATGGACAAGAAACAAAATAGATATCAAATGACTTTTGAACTTGTCCATGTTATCATAGAGCTATCATTGTCACAAGCGATTTTCTACGACAAATACGATGAACAAACAAAAGACCTGCAATTATTTGAACAATTCGTCGATTCAGTTGAGAAGAACATTTTTACTCAAAGGAATATTTCTGAATATCACAAACTCCTCAATATTTCACCAGGCAAATTAGAGAAGATTGTACGAAGTACCATCGAGCAAAGCCCTAGAGAATATATACAAAAGCGTCTTGTAACGTATGTCTGTCTCATAGCAGAATATACAAACAAAAAACAAATGCCAATAAAAAAGATTGCAGAATTAGTACACTATAAGAATCAGTGTACCTTATCTGAATTGGTAAAAAAACATATCGGCATTAGTCTGAAGCAATATCAGAATCTTGAACCAGAGCAGCAACATCGCATAATTCATCGTACCAAGGCTGACCAAAACGCTGTACTAAAGGTCCTTCCAAAAACTTATATACAGGAAGATTTAATTCCTGACCTTTTTTAATGGCAGCCTTACAGATACGCCATTTGTTATAGTTAATGCCATACACTTCATTACCAAAATGCTTGACGCGGATGGGATAAAGTGCACATGAGATAGGTTTCATAAAATGAGATTTTCCTTCACGATACGCACGTTCCAAAGCACAGAGACAGCAATTAGGTATCGTATGACCATCATTCATATCCTGAAGGTCTTGGTAGCAAGTAAACACGCAATCCTTGCCATTTACAATACTTGTTACCAAATCACCTTCGATATCTGTATATGCAACACCCTGCTTGTCAATAACAGCCTGTGCTGAAGCCGATAGATCATCCCAAACGACATCCAACGCATTCTCTATTTCCATGACCTCATCCAAGGAAACAGGAGCTCCCGCATCGCCTTCGATGCAGCACTCGCCCTTGCAGACATCAAGATCGCAACAGAACTTCTCGGTGATGATATCAGGTGAAACCAATACGTTGCCCACCTGCAGAATACGCAATTCGTCTTTCTTCATAATGTTTTTTGAGATGAATAATAAAGAATGATAGCCACCCACGATGGATAGCTATATATAAAAGTGGATAGCTATTATATTAAAGGTGTGCCTACCATTGGATAGGCGCAATTCCATTCTGCTGCAGATAGGCATTGCAGCGGGAGAAATGATGATTACCAAACCATCCGCCACGGTTGGCAGATAATGGCGATGGATGCACACTTTCCAATATCAGGTGCTTGCTCGTGTCGATGAGCTTTGCCTTGCTTCGGGCATAACCGCCCCAAAGGATAAACACCAGGTGTTCCTTATCCTTGCTGAGCGCCTTGATGGCAGCATCGGTAAACTCCTCCCAGCCTTTGCGCTGATGACTTGCCGCTTGATGGGCACGAACGGTAAGGGTGGCGTTGAGCAACAATACTCCCTGCTTTGCCCAGCGGGTCAAATCACCTGTAGCGGGCATCGGAGTACCGAGATCCAACTGAATCTCTTTGAATATATTAATCAATGATGGTGGGAAAGTAATTCCTTCAGGCACAGAGAAACTTAATCCCATCGCCTGCCCTGGCTCATGATAGGGATCCTGTCCGATAATCACGACCTTTACATCATCAAAAGGACAGAGATTGAAGGCATTGAAAATCAAACGGCCCGGAGGATAACAGGGCGTACGCAGGTATTCCTCTTTTACGAAGTTTGTGAGATCAACAAAATACTGCTTGTCGAACTCTTCTCCTATATGCTGTTTCCAACTTTCTTCTATCTTTACGTTCATGCTTAATATAAATTCAAAAGTATCCTAAGATACTTGGCCAAGTATCTTAGGATACTTTTTTGAGGTATATAAAATCGTTTTTACTTGTTGTCAGAAATCAAGTTCTCACCTGTCATATCTGCAGGCTTCTCCAAGCCCATGATATGGAGGATAGAAGGAGCTACGTCTGCCAAACGACCATCCTTTACGGTAGCTGAGTTGTTGTCAGTTACGTAGATGAATGGAACTGGGTTCAAAGAGTGAGCGGTGTTAGGTGTACCGTCCTCGTTGATAGCGTGGTCTGCATTACCGTGGTCAGCGATGATGATAGCCTCATAATCGTTAGCCTTGGCAGCCTCGATAACGTCCTTTACGCAGTTGTCAACAGCATGAACAGCCTTAGCAATTGCGTTGTAGATACCAGTGTGACCTACCATATCACCATTAGCGAAGTTTACAACGATGAAGTCGTACTCCTGTGTGTTGATAGCACCCACCAACTTATCCTTTACCTCGTAAGCACTCATCTCTGGCTTCAGGTCGTATGTTGCCACCTTTGGAGAAGGAACCAGGATACGGTCCTCACCCTCGTATGGAGTCTCACGACCACCATTGAAGAAGAATGTTACGTGAGCATACTTCTCTGTCTCTGCAGTGTGGAGCTGCTTCTTGCCCTGTGCGCTCAAGTACTCACCGAGAGTATTCATTACGTTCTCCTTAGGGAAGAGGATGTGAACGCCCTGGAAGCTTGCATCGTATGGAGTCATGCAGTAGTACTGCAAGTCCTTGATGGTATGCATGCCTTCCTCTGGCATATCCTGCTGAGTCAATACCTGTGTCAACTCCTTGGCACGGTCGTTACGGTAGTTGATGAAGATAACAACATCACCCTCCTGGATAGTACCGTCAACCTTAGAGTTATTGATTGGCTTGATGAACTCGTCTGTTACGTCTTCATCATAGCTCTCCTGCATTGCCTTCACCATATCGTCAGCCTGCTTACCCTTACCCTCAACGAGCAAGTCGTATGCTTCCTTCACACGGTTCCAACGCTTGTCACGGTCCATTGCATAGAAACGACCTACGATGCTTGCGATGTGTGCACCGTTCTTATCGCAGCAAGCCTGAACCTCCTCGATAAAGCCCTTACCGCTCTTAGGGTCTGTATCACGACCATCCATGAAGCAGTGAACGTATGTCTCCTTCAAACCATATTCCTTACCAATCTCAATCAACTTGAAGAGGTGATTCAAAGAAGAGTGAACACCACCGGTAGAAGTCAAGCCCATCAAGTGGAGCTTCTTACCAGTCTTCTGAGCATAGCTGTAAGCGTTGATGATCTCCTGATTCTTCAAGATGTCACCGCTCTCGCAAGCCTTGTTAATCTTAACGAGGTCCTGATATACCACACGACCAGCACCGATGTTGAGGTGACCTACCTCAGAGTTACCCATCTGACCGTTAGGAAGACCTACATCCTCGCCACAAGTCTGGAGAGTAGAATGTGCTGAAACTGCTGTCAAATAATCGAGATAAGGAGTTGGAGTCTTGAAAATAACATCACCCTTATCATGCTTACCGATTCCCCATCCGTCGAGAATCATTAAAAGAGCTTTTTTTGCCATAATTACATAAAATAATTAAAATTCGAATTTCGACTGCAAAGTTACAACAAAATAGGTGAAGGACAAAATAAATTAAGATAAAAAAACTCCCACCTTTCTAAAAAGATGAGAGTTGATAACAAGATCAACAGGTTCGCAGGATATATCCCTTCTTGATGACAGCTTCGATACTTACCTTTTCATCCAGGTTCAATGCCCGGCGAAGATAGGTAATCTGCACGTTCAGGGCAAGGGAATTGGAGTATGAATCATCACCCCAGACTTCATTCAGTATGAAATCCCGCTCTACAAGCTGGTTCTGGTTCTCGGCAAGAAGCTTCAGAATTTCAGCTTGACGAGATGTGATGACTACTCTGGAATTACCACATTGCAGTTCATTCTGCGCATAGTAGAAAGCAATGGAACCGATAAAAACAGCAGATTCTTCACCTTTGCCGCCTTCTTTCGGTTGCTTCAACTCATAAATCATATTCTTCAGGAACTCATGGCGAATGCCATCAATGCGCTTTTGGAAGACTATGGTCTTAACCAGGTAATACAGACATCCTATCAAGATGAAAAAGAGAAAGATGCTTCCTATCAATTGCCACATCATGGCTTTGAGCGTTCGAGTAATAGGAATGGGCACCTGAAAAGAAATACCTTGGCGAAACATTGGGTTCGTCTGATACTTCACCGTCACCACACGTGACCATCTGCCTTCGACATCATATTTTGCATTCAGGAAGACGGTCTTGTAATCTAAATGGCGAAAAGAGGATATCTTCCCATATCCCTTATCATCCAGTAATCTTTGATAAGAAGCCAACGAGGGATGCTTACCTTTATAAGCCAGATATCTGCTAATGATGAGATAAGCATCATCACCCGTAAGATCAGGATCATTCAAACGGACAAGAAAGCGATGATTGTTCCAAAAAGAAAGCGTTGTACGGCTACATCCCTTCTTCATATCATATTCAGATTCTATCTTAAGCATAACCGTATCTCTTCTACCTTTCGTAGATGAATTCTCCTGTAACTTTTTTCTATTCTTCAAATCTTGCGTCAACACCTCATCACAATCCTTCTTGAATTGTTCTACCTGCTGGTCTAAGCTATATTGACATTGAAGATGGAGCCAATAAGCCTGCGTGCAGAACAACAATACGATTGCTACTCCACATACCATCCATACTATTTTCAGCTTACTGTTACTGTTCATACTTTCCTGATCTTTTGAATTTTGACGGCAAAGTTACTGAAAAATCCGTAAACAAAGGCAAGAGTAATAAAATAATAATAGACGAAAAGATGCAAAAGTAATAACTCAGTAACAGAAATCATCGATTTCATCGGATGATCTCAGTACCTTTGCATCACAAAAACGAAAGAAACAGATAAAATAATGAATAATTGACGAAGATTATGAAAAAGGTATTATTAATAGCATGGCTTGCATTATATGCTTGCATGCTCCAAGCCCAAACAGTAAACCTGTTCGATGAATCAAGCATTGGCATGGGAGATTCCATTGATCAGGTAAAGTATCAGGTAGTATATGATGCCGAGTATATTTACGAAAAGAAATATACCAAGACCGACACCCTCATTGGCCGCATCGAAGAGAAAATGCTCTTGCAGATTGGCAACAAGTATTCCGCATTCTACAGTTATCCGATATTCCAAAGAGACTCTACCATCTCCGCAAATATGGCAAAAGGAATACCTGTCAATTTCTCCGGTAATGGCGGACAGATTAATTGGAAAGTATATAAGAACTATCCAGAACCGGGCAAGACTGCCTATCTCGATTTCTTTGCAGCTGACAGATATGTGTGCATAGAGCCGATGGAACCGATAGACTGGCAACTTACAGACAGCATCGACACCATCTGCGGTTACGAGTGCCACCAGGCAATTGCCAAGTTTAAGGGTAGAACATGGATAGCTTGGTATACGGAAGACATCCCTATTGACAATGGTCCCTGGAAACTGAGCGGACTGCCGGGATTGATACTCAAGGCTCACGACTCCGAGAACGATTATGGATTTACGGCTGTAGGACTCACTACAGACAAAGGCTCCACACCTATCTATTATAAAGGTAAGACATTCGAGCCTATCGACCACAAATCATTGACCTCCATTTACAAGAAATACTATGCCGACCCTATCGGTTATCTGCTTCAAGATGCCAAGTATGCTGCAATTGTAAAGATCAAGGATGAAAAAGGAAATATCCTGAAGCATTCCAAGCGTGCTGAGCCATACAATCCGATTGAAAGATAATTAGCTGTTTACTTTTTTGCCAGACAAGCGTCTTAAAGACATTAGCGAGATAAGTGTCTAAGGTAAAATAGAAAAGAGAGAAAAAAGATGAAGAAAATAATAGTTCTTTTCACTATTCTGTTCGTGGCGTGCCATGCGTTTGCCCAAGAGAAGGTTAGCGGTTATGTGGAAGATTCACTTACACACAACCGCCTGACCAACGTATCGGTTACGCTGCTGCGCAATGGAAAGCCCTTGAAGTTTACACGCAGCAAGGAAGACGGAACTTTCCTGATTCCCATAGCACAAAAGCAAACTGGCGATATGCTGCAAGCTTCCTATATGGGCTATAAAAAGCAAAAAACGGCGATTTCATCGGGAAAAGAAACCATCATCAGGATGGCTTCAACAGCTTTTGTCTTGAAGGAAATACAAGTAAAAGGCTCTCGCATCACAGGGCGGGATACCATTTCTTTCGATCTCACCCGCTTTGCCAATGAACGTGACAACAGTCTGAAGGATGTACTGAAAAAGCTGCCTGGCGTGGATATAGAGAAGAATGGCCGTATCAACTACAATGGTAAGCCCATCAACCGATTCACCGTGGAAGGTCTCGACCTGACCGGTGGCAAATATAACCAGCTGGAGGAAAACATCAAGGCGAAAGATGTGAAAAAGGCCGAAGTCATCGAGCATGACCAACCTATCAAGGCGCTCCAGAACAAGACCTTTACGGATAATGTAGCGATGAACATCGCCCTGAAAGACAGTGCCCGCGACAAACTGATGTCCACCCTCAAGCCCTACTTACTCGTAGGGCATCCGTCCCACGTAGGCGGAAGCATCAACATCATGCAAATTGGCAAGAAGAAACAGATGATGTATGATGCAGAATACGACAGAACAGGCAAAAATCTCGGCTATGCACTTAACCAACTCGCATCTTACAGCAATCGTCTGGCTCCTGCCTCCCTTCCATTATGGCTATCAGTACCATCGCTTGACGCTCCTATCGACGAAGAACGCCTGCGCTTCAACACCTCGCAAAAATACTCCATCAACCATATCAAGAAGAATAAGGACGATGCAGAGACTCGCATAGAAGCCAACTATCTTCGTACGGTAACCCGACAAGAGCGAGAGAACATGAGTATCTACAACCTCGGCGAAGAAGCTCCCACAGTTACCACGGAGCACAACCACAAGACGATGATCAGCGATGCCTTCAATCTGCAATGGGAGAACAAGGTAAACAAGGCTGAGCATTATGGCAACGAGAGCATCAGCCTCAGCGCAGCACAAAGCGACGGTTTATCAAACATCAACGACACGCTTACCCAACGTGTCCGCATCCCAAAGCTCGACCTATCGGCAAGTATCTACCGCCTCTTCGTCTTCAAGAAAAGTCAACTCTCTTGGCGTAGCACTGCCGACTATCACCATGGTGTGGCGGACCTCTACGTTAACGACGAACGCAATCGCATCCGCACCAACCTTTGGCATACAGCACACGCCTTACAGTGGATGAGGAATCGCTTCCACTGGACACAGGAATATAAAATGAGTATCGACCTCAACAACATCTATGCGAAATATCAGGAAAGAAGCAATGAAATCGGCAAAAACAACGGATTCATCGAAAACTGTCACGATGAAATCGGCCAAAACAGTCTTAACATCACAGGGAAGTTCACCCCTTACTGGCAATACAAGACCGAGACGTTCCGTATGTCGTTCTCTCCCGATTTCATGTGGGAACGCTTCACCTATCCACAGAAAACTCTACTTACCATATCACCCTACCTTTACTTATATAAGAAATTGGATTTCCGTAGAGAGTTGACTATCTACACAGGATACAGTACAGGAACAGGCAATGCCACCAACTACGCCATGAAGCAATATCGTCTAAGTTATCGCTCTTGGTACACTTCGAGCGACATCATTCCGATAACTCGTTCTCTTTATGGCAAGTTGAGCTACGACTACAAGCGTCCTATCAAGGAAATCTTCTTCAGCGCATCGGTCAATGCCAGCAAAAACTGGATGAACACGGCATCCGACCTACGCATCGAGGATGGCAAATACTATACCTCATTATATAAGCAGGACAGCAAGAGCAACAATCTAGGAGCATCACTCTACATATCGAAGGGTTTCTACGACTTTCATCTGAAAACCCGTCTGGAGGGCAGTTACAACTACAGCAAGGGTGAGCAATACAGCAGCGGCAAAGCCATCAGCTACACCGCCGACAACTATACTGTAAAGCCTAGCATCGACTTCTCGCCGTCCTGGTGTGCCTTTAGCTATGAGGGAGAATTCTCTTTTTACAACTCGAAACGTCAAAAAATGGCGAAGTCATCGTTATTTAATTGGCGTCAAAGCGTATCTGCCACCGCTACCATCAGCCATGTGGACCTCTCCTTCTCGCTCGTACATTATCACAATAAACTGCAAGAGGGCAGCCACCTTAACACCCTCCTTGGCGATGCCTCGGCAGTTTGGAGAATGAAAAAGCTCCGCCTTTCAGCAGAGCTTCGAAACCTTTTCAACAAGAAGAACTATATGGAAACCATCTATAGCGGCATCAGTACATTGACCGACAGCTATTATCTTCGCCCTCGTGAACTGATGATTTCCGTCCAGTATTCCTTCTAAACAAGAGGGTGTGTCATAAGTCTATGTCACACTCTCTTTTATTTTACTTATTGCATAATCCTAGAAGTATCGCAGCCTACTCCAAAAAGGAATACCATTGTCTGTTTCTTATCATTTAGGTGTCCACTTCCTAGGAAGTAGACACCCCAGTGCGCCATTCTGTTGGTATTTTACCGTTTTTTTATTCATGAAACAAGTCATCTGCCACGACTTCGCTCTGCACCATCCCCCAATACTCATTATGAGCAAGACCATTTACTGTTATCATTGTGAGATGCAAAGTCTTTCTGGTCTTCGTGGTCTGCAAGAAACGCTCTATCTTATGTGCTAAATTCCGACTATAGTCCTGACTAATGACATATTTATCTTGCGAGAACTTAATCTCGCAAACATTCACTACATTGTCTGCACGTTCTATCAATAGGTCAATTTGCGCACCTTGACCATAAATAGGGTCATCTTTGACAGACCAGGAAGAAACACTTGTCAAGACACCACTAATGCCTAACTTGTGCTTGATTTGATTTACATGTTGCATACATACTCGCTCAAACGCCAAGCCAACCCATGTGTATCTCACAGGCGACAAATAACTATGCGACCAGAAATGCTCATCGCCTCCTTTATTGTCTTTCATAAACTTGAAGTAGAACAATGTGAAGTTGTCTATCAGTTGATAAATAGTATCATTCCGCTTCTTGCCAAAAGCATTGTATTTACGGATGAAGCCACATGCTTCCAAGTCGTCAAGAATTCGAGTGATATTGGCACCACTCGACAATCCTATCTTTTCTAACAGTTCAGTACGAGACATTCCCACCTTGATGGTTCCCAAGACGTTGATAACTTTCAGGTAAGGTTCAGGATTGTTGAACAAAGAATCATACAACTCGTTAAACTCATTGTGTAGTTGACCTGTTATTGAGAACAATAAGCTATCTATATTTTGAGCCACGCTCTTTCCTTTGTCCAACAAAGACCAATAGAAAGCAACACCACCCAATACCATATAATATTCCAACAATTCATAACGGGTTGTGCGCATACCGATGCTTTTGGCATACAGTTCACATTCGTGCAAAGTGAAAGGTTGTAAAGATATACGGAGGTTTACTCTATTATGCAAACCGCCATGATTTTTCAACACCTTATTAATAATCCAGGATGTAGCAGAGCCACAAACAATCAAAATGACATCCTTGCGTGCAGAGGCAAAACTATTCCAAAAGTATTCCAATGCTGTAATGAAATTTGAGCGAGGAGTATCCATCCAAGGTATTTCATCTATGAAAACTACTTTCTTCTCAGCTTCTGATTGCTCTATCAATTGCTCCAACATCGAAAAAGCCTCTATCCAATCTTTGGGCAAACGAGCCTTTGGGAATCCGCTCTTCAGTAGCGACTCCTTAAAATAACGCAATTGCAGTTTTGTACTTGCTTTTGCAACACCAGAATGTTGAAAAACGAATTTATCCGCAAAACACTCTCTAACTAGATAGGTCTTGCCCACACGTCTTCTACCATACACTGCAACAAACTGTGAGCTATCTGACTCGTAAGCTTTATGCAGCATCTCTTGCTCTTGTTCTCTTCCTATCAACATATTTTATTGCTTTTTGCGTGCAAAGATAATAAAAAAGTGCTTATAACAACCCAAAAGTCCTAAAAAAAATGACTTTTGGGTTGTTATAAGCACTTTTAGGGGGCGTTCTGTGCGCCATTCTGTTGGTATTCTCTTTAAAGATGCGATAACGATGAGGAAGACTAGTTCTTTCTGAGATAGTTCAACTGAACCTTAGGAGCGGTAACATAAACCTCAGCAACTTCCTTGCCGGCAACCTTACCGGTATTCTTGATAGTTACGCTAACCTCGATATTGTTGCCTTTAGCCTTGACTGATGGCTTGCCAAACTCGAAGGTAGTATAGCTCAAACCATAACCGAATGGATAAGCCACATTCTTCTTGAAGGTGTCGAAGTAGCGGTAGCCTACATAGATATCCTCCTCGTGGTTGCTCCTGCCGCAACGGTAAGAGCCAATTTCTTGTAGTTCATCATTTTGTCGTTTATTTAGTTAGTTATTACTTTTCTGTTCTTTTAGTCGTTTCGTCAGTTCCATGCAGTCCCTGAGAATACTGCATTTCTTCAAAAACTTGCTGCAAATATAATAATATAAGAGGGTGTGTCATAAGTCTGTGACGCACCCTTTTTCTATCTCTATTTTTCTACAAGCAATGCTAAATCATAATCTTTTTCGACTACACTCCCTATTCTCCAAAATACTCTTTTAAATTTCCTTCTCTGCCCGGGTATATTTTTCTCCCTGCCCACGCAAGAATTTTTCCGTGGGCAGGGAAAAATAAAAGTGGGTACAGGGATGGATAAAACATATTATATAGACATATCCATAACAAAGTAGTAAATTTACCGCTTTATGTAAGAAAATGCAGTAAATTTACTCATTAGTGTCCAATTTCTATTGGACACTAATGATTTTCAGGTATAAAATAGTATGTTATTGTAAAAGCTTTTATACTTTTGCAATAGCATAGTTTAATGATACAATATAATGATGAAACAAACTTTTATACTTCTGTTCTCCTGTTGGTGGCAAGAGTTCGCAGTCTTGAGGTGGAGTGTAATTTACTGATTTTCAGTAATATAGCTGGTAGAAAATCTGCATGACCTAACGAAGCGCTTCATTAAGGTCTAATGATGCGTTTCATTAACACTTAACGATGCGCTTCATTAACACCTAACGATGCGCATCATTAGACCTTAATAAAGCGCATCGTTAGAGTTCGTACTTGCACTTCTTTAGAGGAAATGGAACTTAAATATATATTTGTTAATAAAAAAGATTAATTTCCATTGTCTATAGCTACAGTATCTTTTTACGAAAAAGGGTGTGTCATGAACTTATGACACACCCTCTTTTGATTATTATGTAATATAATGTTTTTTACAATTATTTCCAAGGATTCTCTGTAGGATAAGGCAGACTTGCTGGCTGGTTGTAAGCGATGTCCTTGATGCCGAGATACTTGAATACCTCAAACAGGGTCTTACCTACGTGTGAGAATGCTACGGCATCGTGATGTGGATAACCCTTCTGTCAAATTCAAGTACGCTCGCCGCATGAAGCTATTAGATAGCAACGAAATCCGCCAACTCCGTGATGTCTGTATATTCGAGGTAAATGGAGTGGAGGTGTATAGGTAGTTTGGCTACTAAATTATGTTAATTGGTTACCAAATATATTGCTGTTTCAATTAAAAGTCGTATTTTTGTACCGTAAACAAATTGTATTGATTATGGTTGTAGTTAGCACAAGAGACTTTCGCACTAATCAGACGAAGTATCTGAATTTGGCAAAAGCAGGAGAGCACGTCGTCTTAAAATCACGTGCTGGCAGTTTCCGCATCTTCCCCGATGACGGAAGTGATACCATTGACGCACCGCGCGACTTGATGAAAGAACTTAAAAACGCTTTGACCGAGGTGAAGGAAGCTATCGCTGGTAAGCGTGTACTCCAATCCGCTGATAGTTTGCTCGATGAGTTGTAATATTACAATATCGGTTTCTGATGACTTTGCAAGGGAAGTCAAGCGACTTGCAAAAAAATACCGCAGCTTCAAGAATGACTACGCAGAATTCTTGAAAAGTATCAAAGAAAACCCTCTGCAAGGTGACGAGATAACCAAGAACATACGCAAAATCCGTATGGCTATCGGGTCAAAAGGCAAGGGTAAGTCTGGCGGTGCAAGGGTCATAACATTCAACATCCTTACCGATGTTCAAAATGGACAGGTTGTCCTCCTCCTTATCTACGACAAGGAAGATGCTTCAACTGTCAAAACCAATGTCGTAAAGCAAATGGTGCGTGATATGGGATTTGAAATTTAACTAAACTATAAAGGGATGCTCCTTGAATGGGGTATCCCTTAACTTTATTGCTTCTTCATCTTTTCATAATCGTCTTTTGTCATGATGCCTTTCTTCGCTTCTTGCGGACTTGCGGCATCTTTGTAGAATTATCCAACATTCAAGGTAGCTTCCGCCATACACAGAGGTATCAATAAATGGTTAAAATATACTTCCAATTTGCTGGATACATATTTTTTATTCTATCCACAATTACTTGTGGAATTTTCACGGCATCATAATCAAGTCCTTTTTCTCTTAACATATCTATCACTTTTCTTTTTTGGCAATATCTTTCACTTGGTATTTTTTCAACGTAAGTTCTCAACACATCTGTAATAAGCAACGAATCTCCGGTTTCAAAATTTTCACCAACATACCTGTTTACATTCACGCCTGCTTCTAAGAGAGAGAGTACGGAGAGATAACTATCACTATATATCGCAGAAGAAAGTGGAGAATTTCCAAATTCGTCCACATAATCAACATTTGCACCAGAATGAATCAAAAAAGCCATTAATTGAAGACCACCACTACCAGCACTGCAAGCACAGATCATTGGACTGTAGCGAACTTTATTTTGGGGATACAATTGCCCATTTTCCACATCGTTAACGTTCGCTCCTTTATCTACAAGTAATATTACATATTTTAGCCCTTCATCTCCATATTCACTAGCTATTATTATGGCAGAACTTCCCTCTTCTCTATTATGTATATTTACATTAGCTCCCAATTCCAATAAGCATTTAAATGAATAATATTTATCATTCATTATACATAGAGCTAATAGTGTATTCCCATAATAGGGATCTTGAATATCAAGCAGACTTGGCTGTTTCTTTATAATGCTCTTGATTAAGACTGTGTCTTCACATTCTACAGCTTCAGCCAATTCTTCAGCTTTAGTATTCTTGAACACCATAAAACTGGAGCTTGAAAATTTCATATTCGAATTAAAACAAGACACCATAAATATATGAAATATGACCAGGACTATTTTTGCTTTTATATTATTCATAAGGAAAATTTTTTAAAATATTGTTTATTGAATGTCCATTTATTTTAGAAGGAAAATCTACCGGATTCAAATAGATATGATTGCCATTTGCTGTAGGCAAGTTCAATTTCCGCTGAACAAAATCCAAAGGGTCAGTCTTTAATATATATGCAGTTATTCCAGACTGACTCTTGTTATTTACCCTAAATCTTACAAGAATTGATTTATGGAGTCCTGCAGCATTAAATGTTATTGCCTTACGATTTGTAACCAATGCACATAATGCGGCTTCACCACCTCCAAGTGAATGTCCGACAAAAGTCAATTCACTATCAGACTCTTTAAGTTTCTTAGATATTACAGAAGCATTTAACACGGCATTATCATATTGTCTACTGCCAAAGCCATACGCTTGCTTAACATCAGCCTTTACATCATTATATTCAGACATATCTGTTCCCGCAAAGACATAAGCATACTCTGTCTTACCATTTGTTGTTCTTTCGTAGGCTGCTGAATTTAATCCACTCTTAGAATTTACCAATTTTATTGCTCCAAAGCTCTTATTTGAAACTTTCCAACCATTAATTAAAATATTTTTTTGTCACCATACACATGTGCAGCCATACGAGCAGCCTCAGAAGCTGTTGTTTTCTCCCCTTTAAAATCAACAAATTTTAAAGGATTATCCTTAACATAACAAAAGCCACTAATATTGGAATATTTTTCAACTAACGGATCCATCCCATACCAAATGCTAGCCACAGGATTCATGTACCTTGCACCATAATAGTACAAGCCTGTCTCGTCATCGAACTGTTTGCCGTTGAACTTATACGGCATATCCTCAGATGAAGTATGTTCATCAACGAGGAGCTCGCCATACGGCAAATAAGCATCATACTGCGTGATGTTAGCTTTATCATCTGTAATATAGGACGTACTGCCGAGGTGGTCACTGTGATAGAAGAAAGTTTCTTCCTTGGTAGTGTCGTTGGCTATATAGCCATAACCAGCCTGCGGGTCATCAGGGTTGCTCGGATCATTCCAGCTTACAGGTGGACCAGGGTTGGTATTCGGCGTAGTGTTCGGGCGTGGAGTCTGAATCCAACCCTGTGGCACATCATGGTTGCCAAGTTCGGTGAGGACGGCATTATAACCAACACCCGTGTTCTCTGGGTCACCATACGCACCCTTCTCTGTTGGTACACCAGGGGCAATGCCCTGCTGCTTATAGTATGCCTCTTTCTGCTTCTGTATCTGAGTCATACGCTCAGCATAGTCCTGCTGACCAGCCGTTACATATGAGCCGTTACGCCCATAGACGTTATTGAACAGACCCGTTCCTATCCTTGATGCTATGCGCTTATCACCGATAAAGTAATGCTTCGTAAAGCGATTCTTGTTGATGCTGATTATCGAAGCAGGGTAGAGCGTAAAGTTATCTGTTTCATGGAAGGTGATACCCTGTGGCGCACCATTGATATACACACCCTCCATCGTACCGTAACTCTTCATGATGCGTTCGCCAGCAGCATTATAAGTATATCGACTCGTCTTGCCATTGTCAGAGAGTACCATCAAGCGGTTTTCTTTTTAAAACCATAAAATCACATTTTGTATTATACAGGTCCTCCTTAAGGAATATCTTCTATTTTAACATTGCATTTATAAAAAAGTAAATCTACATATTGACCATCTAATGTGTTCACCGTTAAATACAATTTTTTATCTGCAATATGCATATCTAAAATCATGCTTATGATTCCAACATGATCTTCTAAATCTTTATATTGGTTATCCACAGATAATTTACTTTTTGCATACTCCCAATTCTCTATAATAAGTTGGCATTCCTTTTCTACAAACCTCCCATTATCATAATAGGACGCAAAATAAACTACAATTTTTTGACCATCAATATCATAATAAAACCCAGTGGCGACCTCATCATCAAATGAGAATAATAAATTCTTTTCCATATAAATTATTTTATTTTAATACGGGCTGCAGGTGATCTATAATCAACAGAATGTAAATTTACATCATAAGTATTTTTATTACCTCTCCCATAATTTATGTGCATATGATTATATTCTGTTCCATGCTGGGGAGGGTCAAGTCGTATTTTAATACCTCCTCGCTCCATATGTATCATGCCTTTCCCATCATAAACTTTTTTAAACCCTAAACGCCGAAGATCACGAACGATTTGATCTCTATCTAGCCTATCGACTCCTTTTTACCATTTCTTGAATATAGGCAGACTTGATCCCAAAGATCCATTTTGATTAATGTTTTGATTTTTCTTTGATAGTGTAGGCCTTAAGGAACCTCTTTTGGAAACTTTCTCACTTCCTCCACTGAAAAGATTCTTTATTCCAGAGAAAGTGGAGCGAGCAATTGAACCTACACGGACAGATGACAAACCGCCAATAAGAAGAGTTTCTATGGTATAATCTGGTTCAAGAGGCTTCTCGCCAACCATTTGTCTTCCCCGATATATTATGCCTTCTATTTCATACGTAGGAGCATTCAGAGGATTAAATTGATTTGAATTATTATTTACTTTTCTTTTCGTTTTTTTAGGGGCTAGCCCAAAGTCATCTATTTGAACAACAGGATTTCCTTCACAATACACAACACCACCTATATATGGATATTTCTCACTTAGCGGATCCACCCCATACCAAATACTTGCCATAGGATTCATGTACCTTGCACCATAATAGTACAAGCCTGTCTCTTCATCGAACTGTTTGCCGTTGAACTTATATGGTAGTTCTTCACTGCTACTATGTTCATCCACTAACAGCTCACCGTACGGCAGGTACGCATCGAACTGTGTGATATTGGCTTTGGCATCGGTAATATAAGAGGTACTGCCAAGGTGATCACTATGATAGAAGAACGTTTCCTCTTTTGTAGTGTCATTTGGAATATAACCATATCCTGCCTGTGGGTCATCAGGGTTGCTCGGGTCATTCCAGCTTACAGGTGGACCGGGGTTGGTATTCGGTGTAGTGTTAGGGCGTGGAGTCTGAATCCAACCCTGTGGCACATCGTGGTTACCGAGTTCTGTGAGGACGGCATTATAACCAACACCCGTGTTCTCTGGATCACCATACGCACCCTTCATTGTAGGTACGCCAGGGGCAATGCCCTGCTGCTTATAGTAAGCCTCCTTCTGCTTCTGAATCTGATTCATACGCTCTGCATAGTCCTGCTGACCAGCGGTGACGTATGAGCCGTTACGCCCATAGACGTTGTTAAACAGACCCGTTCCTATCCTTGAAGCAACTCGTTTGTCACCAATAAAGTAATGCTTTGTGAAGCGGTTCTTGTTGACAGAGAGGATACTTGCAGGATAAAGCGTGAAGTTGTCCGTCTCGTGGAAGGTGATGCCCTGCGGAGCACCGTTGATGTACACACCCTCCATCGTACCGTAACTCTTCATGTCTATCCTCTGTGTATATACATGAGAATCTATCATTCTTCATTTACACTCAAATACAACATTTTGATATTCCACAAAAGATTTGATTTGAAAATCTGATGTATAGTATATTGCCTCAATAAGCTCATATCTTTCGAGAGATTCTTTTACTTTTTTCATTCTCATTGATGAAAAAAGGTTCTCAGTCTCCTTCTTGATAAAAACCGTTTTTTCATCAAAAGGAGAACTTCTATAACTATAGGTAGTATCCTTGAGAGACAAAATGATATGATGTTCTTCATCATAGTATGCACTGGCTTTTCTTGTCAATTTGGTTCTGTTGACAGCTTTCTCTTCTTTCCCATTTTCATTTAAAGATCTTATTATAATTGAATTCCCGGAATATTCTACTTTAATTTGATTTTTAACTTTTCCCATAAATATCTTTTCATTTTGCTGGCTACATGAAGCAAAGCAAAACACAAGACATATTCCTATAGTCTTCCCAACTATAGTAGACTGTAAAATGTGCGAATTGAGATTTCTCATTTTATTCTTTTACTTGTTTTTTTGGGGGGGTAAGTCTCATCTCCTTCATAGTGTTTAGATAATTGACAACTCCAATGTTTGATTGGTTGTTGTCTTTCAAATCAGCATGGTCTTTGTTTCCATAAGGATCTTGGGACATCATCCTGCTTATTATTTCATAAGACTTGGCAGTTGTCGTTGAGTCCACCTTCTGTACCTTAGTGAGCGGTTCACTCATCCGTCCGAACGACATCACCATATCATACGATGCACGCTTAGCCTTACCGTTTGCATGAATAAGGCGGTTCAACTCATCATACTCATACGTATGCGAACTCTTTCCGCCCAGCTTCGCCTTGTTGAGTTTTGTCAGCGATGTTGGGTTGGCGGCATTCGTAATACCAAGGATATTATCCACAGCATCATACTGGTACCTGTTCTTCATCACAGTCTGACCGTCCGCTGTAAGGTTCATCACCTGCAGACGTTCACGCTGCTTGTCGTAGGTATAGGTAGTCTCCGTGACATTACCGAGTTTCGTATAGACCGTATGACCCTCTTTGTCATAACCTATCCTGTCAACTATAACGCTCTGACGTCCCTGTTTATTGCATGTCAGAATATCCATTACAAATTAGGTTCTATTCTAATATACGTAAATTTTCGAGAATACGAATTATACCTGCAAGAATAGCAAAAACAGCAGCTATCCAGCCTTTAAAATTCATTGATGACGAAACACCAGTATGATTAGAATGATCCTTTTTCATAATATAAAACATTGTAAGTCCAAACAATAATATATTTATACCATCAAGGTCTTTCTTATAGAACCCTGCACATCCTAATGCCACCATACATACTCCTAAGGGAATTGTGAAAAATATATACCATCTTTTTTCTTTATATAAGATTATTGATTGATAGAATATTATAATGCTTGCAATTAAATCTAAAAAACCTGATAGATAATTCTGAACCATACAATAGTGCTATTTTTATCTTTTTACATTTTTTTATTATTTATCTATAGCAGTGTCTATCAAAAGCATAGTAAACTGTAGAAACCCTGTTATCTACTTTACTGTTAATCTTTCTCCCGTTGAATTCCACTTTTAACGATGCTGGAATCATCTTTGTATGTCTTAACTTTAGTATTCTCCCCGTCTCAATTCTAAACATTCTATTTTCATCAATGTTGGAATTTATCTTATTGACAATATTTATAACGGACTTTTCCACTTCTGCTTCTATAACTGTACTATCTGAATATTTAGGATAGATGACATACAGGCTTCTTTCTTTATTACGTTGTATGCTATCTTGAGAGAACTTGTTAGTCATGTCATATCCACTCTTATCCAACACTTTAATAGAACACAAACTATCAATACTTCCATTTCTCCCTGGAGGAAATGGCGCTTTAAGAAATTCATAAGTAAAATTGCAATATACAGCTTCAAATGTTAGTAAATAATAATTGTCATAAGTTTTTCCTTTGAATTTTATCTTTTGTAAATTAACATTTATAATTTTATAATTATGAGGTACTCTGTCTATGCAAATATTTCCTATTACATAAAGCACTGCTATAATCAAGGATATTCCTATAATTTTCTTCATCTTGGTAAAATAAATAATTGGTGCATTCCATTCATATGATTTCCAGATGTTTTGTGATGGAAGAATGATCCCCATGACCAAAATCCAATTAAGCCACTTTTATTAATACCAGTTATATTTATATAATGATTAGTTTTCCAAGATGATTCAATTCTTCCTTTTCCCAGTTGAAATAATAATTTTCACTCACCAGTATCCTGTCTATATGGTTGTTGATACTGTAGCCGCCTCCCAGACGGATGCCGGCATTGAAGGAGTTCTCCTGGGCACTCAGTGAAAGACAGAAAGTGGACAAAAGAACGGTTAACTTAATTCCTGTATTCATAAATCTGAATTTATTATTTAATTTCATCCTGAAATTAAAGTTCCTCATTATTCTGTGACTCCCGTCAAATATGTTGGCAGCAGAAACAATGGGGCACTTTTAGGGTTAATCGAAACTTGTATTTGGCTTTACATGTCTCAATTAAACTCATTATTACTTTTACTGACAGAAGATTACTTAGAGCCTTGCCGAAGTATGCTTTGCCCTGTGTAGTCCTGCCTGCTATACGAAGTAGGATCATTCTTCCTTGTTCCATATTTGTGGGAGCAAAGGTAATGATTTTTAAGTAAACTGCCAAAAAACATATCATTTTTATATAAATCTTTGTGCAAATTGTGCAAAAAGCAAATATATTCTGCATTTTCTTACATAAAGTTATCTTAATACGTAAAAAAGTGACACTATACCTGCTTTTTCTTAAAGCATTTTCATATCACAACAATTCACGAGTCTTGATTTCGAGATATTTATTAAGTACATCAACCGAAAGAGCCTCGGGCGTGGTAAGCAAAGCCAAGATGCCACGCTGCTTGAGCGAAGAAACGATGAGACGCTGCTCGTAAGCAAACTGCTCGGCAACAACATGACGATAATATTCCTCATCACTTTCGGAACGAGTGGCAAGATAGTCTTTCACTTCATGATCCTCAAAGAACACCACCAAAAGACGATGACGGCGGTTGAGCTGAAGGAGATAAGGCAACTGCCTCTCCATGCTGATGCGATTGGCAAAGTTCGTATAAAGTATCAGGAGTGAGCGCTTGGTGATGTGCTGGTTGACCTCTGCCACCAAAGCTGAATAATCGGATTCGGCAAAGCGGGTCTGCTGGCGATAAAGCATTTCAAGAATATTCTGCATGTGCCCTGTACGACGGGAGGCTGGAACAAAATCCTCAAAATGGTCGCTGAACGTTACAACACCTGCCTTGTCTTCCTTCCGCATCGCAATATACGAAAGCACCAGCGAGGCATTGATGGCATAATCAAGGTAGGTCATACCCCGGAAAGCCTGTTGCATCACCCTACCCTTATCAATAATATTGAAAACCTGCTGAGAACGCTCGTCCTGATATACATTCACCATCAATCTGGAAGTGCGGGCTGTGGCTCGCCAGTTGATCAACCGGAAATCATCGCCCGAAACGTAATCCTTGATTTGTTCGAATTCCGTATGATTGCCCACCTTCCGTATTTTCTTGATACCCATTTCCGCAAGATTGTTGCTCATAGCCAACAATTCATAACGGGTAAGCATCAGATAGGAAGGATACACCTTGACATCACAAGGCTGGCACAGCGTAAACCGACGCTGCACCAAACCTATCGGTGTGGAAGCGAAAACACGGACATGCCCAAAGGAATAAACTCCACGCTCCGTAGGACGTAGCTTATACCTGATATTCTTTCCCTCTCCCATCGCCAACTTCAAACGAAAGAGAACATCTCGGCGCTGGAAAACTGGCGGAATCTCATCTATGATTTCCAACCGAACAGGAAAGGAATAGATACTCTCCACCCGGATGTTCACTTCATTGTCGTCGCCATTGGAAAATCGCTCCGATAAAGTGCGACTGGCCATCATTCCCCGCTCATGATACAACAGGAATAATTCAACAAAAACCAGAATGACAAGGGCAAGGAACATCCATCTCCCTACATCAAATAGCAGGGGGAAAACATACCCAGCCCCCGTCATCAAGACCAAGAAGGCAAGTACTATATAAAATCTCTTCGTTAAATACACCTTAAATCAATTGAATTCTTCACTCTTCGTTCTTCACTCTTCACTTACTTCGGCACCTCCACCTTATCTATCAGCCGTTGTGCCACCTTATAAGCCGTATAGCCTTCCATCTCAGCTTCTGCCGTAAGCATGAGTCGATGCTGCAAGATAGATGGTGTTACGAACTTGATGTCTTCTGGAGTGACAAAATCACGACCTTGCAAAAGAGCGTATGCCTTGCTCGCCTGCAACATGGCAACTGAGGCACGAGGGGAAGCACCCAGATAAACGGCACGTGTGGTGCGGGTCTGCTGAACAATCTGTGTGATATAACGCAGAAGGCTCTCATCAACAACGACATGGTGCATATAAGAGCGCAACTGGAGCAATTCTTTCTTTGTCAACACAGGTTGGATATCAGTCAGTTTCACCAAATCAGTTTGATGTTCATGGCGCTTCAATATTTCCAGTTCTTCATCAGCCGTAGGATAACCCATCGTTACTTTCATGAGAAATCTGTCGAGCTGCGCTTCGGGTAAGCGATAAGTTCCTTCTTGTTCCACAGGATTCTGGGTAGCAAGGATGGTATAAAGGTCACCCATCTTGTGTGTACAGCCATCTATGCTGACCTGACGTTCTTCCATCACCTCGAAAAGAGCAGCTTGAGTCTTTGCTGGTGCACGGTTGATTTCATCTACCAATACAATATCAGCAAACACAGGACCTTCATGGAACTCAAACTCCTGATTCTTGACATTGAAAATATTTGTACCCAACACATCACTCGGCATCAAGTCGGGAGTAAACTGTACACGACTAAACTTGGCATCTACCAACCGGGCCATCAATCGCGCCAAAAGGGTTTTGGCAACTCCAGGCACACCCTCTAAGAGCACATGACCATTAGCCAAGAGGCAAGTCAAGACCAGATCCACCGCCTTGTCCTGTCCTACTATCACCTTGGATATTTCTTCACGAAGACACTCTATCTTTTCTGAAAAAAGAGTCAAATCCAATCTTTGTTCTTCCATTGTTTCCTATGATTTTAAATAAAAGACTTACTTTTCTTATCCTACGCTAACCATTCTTAGCGTGCCTAACTATAGTATCCATTGCATCTATCAAACTCCGCATTTCTTCAACTGAGATATTGCCCTCCGAATGTAGGACCAAGCGAATTTGTCGAATCACCTTCTTCAATCTATCGCTGTTCATACCAGTTTTCTCTGCAAGGAGCAGATATTCACGGTCATCTGTATTCACATCTGATATGTCCACACCAGCCGTTTTTCTCAATTCCTCTGCGAAGAGTTTAAACTTTTTCCTGACCAAATCCACATGATCCTTACGTTGATAGTAGAGTGTTCCAATGAGTTGGATAAACTCCAAAGACCGATTGGCAGGCTTCGACATGATAGGGATGACCCGTTGCCTACGACGAGCGGTAAATATCATAAAGAGAACGACACCCAACAGCGCAAGATAAAGAGCCCATCGCAATGGTGGGCGCTTGATGAACTCCCGGAATGGAGATTGCTCCGCCACAAGCATGGCATCGGTCTTGACATACGCCTCCGTTCTATACACAGGCAAATCCGCCAGATAAGACATCAATCGGAATATATAGACAGATGTGTTGCCTTCCAACATTCCATAGTTGGTGAAAAGCAATGGCGAAGAGACGAAAATGACCTCACCCTTGCCATACGGAACAGACACCGCCGTAGGTACTTTCTTGATGGCGAAAGTATCGATTCGCTCTATCCTTTCTTTTTCATCCACAATAGTGTCAAAGCGAGTGAAATCTCCAACATACAAAGAGTCAAGTTTGTAATCATACCCTGCCGCTGACAAAGTATAAGCCAGTCTTTTCACCTTTGGAACGGAATCCACGAAAAGGGTTCCACCTACCATGTTGTAGAACATTCTATAAGACTGAGCTGCATACATCGTTTCCCGGTTATTCCAATAAATGGTATCGTACATATCATTGTCATGCGCTTTGAGACCGCTTAAGATGCCACGTAACGAAAAGTACAGTCCGTCTTCTATTCTCACCTTGAAGGTACGTTCCAATTCATCCACCACTACCGTATCGGCATTCCGACCATCATCAAAACTACTTGAAGCAACCACCATGACCTTGCCACCACGGCGGGCAATATTGCAGAGGTACTTGACATCCAACTGTTTCAAATTGTGCTGATCCACGACCATCAACACGGAGATTTTCTCCTTGGCATGCTCCTGATCAAGTTGGAAAAACGTCTTTTTCGTCACGTGATAGCCATTGGGCAAAGATTGGGTCAAGACACTGTCAAAGACAAAACAGCCAAAAGGTTGCTTATCTACATGGCTAAAGGTAGGAGACCATACGAACTTCTTGGGCAGATTGACTTGCAAAAGACAGAACAGCACAAAGAGGACTAACATGGCAAAAAGGAAATTACGACTACTTTTCATCACGACCTCCTTCCTTCTTGAAAGTTTCTACATTTTGTTCGGCAGAACCATCTCTACCTGAGTTCTTTACAAAGTTATCCACACTTGCCTGCAGATTGTGCATATCTCGAATCATGTCCTTGTCAGCATCAAAGCCACCATAGCGAACTCGCACAAACAGACTGGTCATTCTCTTGAAGTCGGCCTGTCGGAACTCAAACGTATATTGAGTAGGAGTCTTGAAAGGTTGCCACTCTATTTGGTGATAGTCACTCAAAGACTTCAATGTCTGAAGATACATCAATCGCAATGCCTCACGGAAATTTTCATTCTCCAATGCTTTTTCTATTTCACTTGGGAAATCAACGCCATATATCGTATCTTCCGTAACCTCGTATTCCATCGGCTTCCTTCGTCCAGAACGAGCGAACAGCTCAGGATGCTTCCACAAGAGGAACGCCAAGACAGCTCCCAATGCCGCCAATCCGATACATATCCATAAAGTGTCATGATGGTCCTGATAGAAATTACTGCCAAAGATATTCTCGAAAAATTCGTTCAGCCTTTTCGCTACCCAGTCCATCAAGCTATCTTGGGAAGGCACTAACTCTCGACCATAAGCGTAATCGTCATCCCGCCGCCAAACTTGCAGTCGGGCGGTATCAATAACCAAGGTGTCGGAAGGATTGGAAAACATATCTCTACAACAAATATAAATAATGTATAAAATGATTAGACTTTGAATAGATCGTCATCATCCTGACTCTTGTCTGCCATTTCCTCAAAATCGTCAATACCTTGACCAACGGACATATCATCGAGTTTCTCGGCGGCATGACTATAGAGATAACCCGTACTGATAAAAAACAAGTTGTAAATCAAATAAGAGCCTATCCACATGACAACGCCAAAGATATATTGGAGAATAACAAAGGCAACACTACCAACAAATGTTTCCTCACCTGCATAAGCCTGCACGAATAGCGTCTTGACAAAGACACACACCTCCCAAGGCATGACAAAGACAAAAGAAACGACATTCGACAACAGACTCAAGACAAATCCCAAGCCAAAGATTCCTCCCCATGTGCTCCATCCCAAGCGAAAGCCACGAACGTAAGCCCGCCATACAGAGATATCCTCAAATATATAGGTAGGTGTAACCAATATCAAAGGTACACCAAAAGCAACGACTGCCGCTACTGCCAAGAAGCAAAAGATGGCTGTCATCGCTCCAGAATCTATCGCTACCCCTAAAGCTATCACGGTAAAAAAGACTGCCAAGAACACGATGCCTATCAGAGAACCAACCAGTCCGCATTTGAACAAACGCCAAGCATTTCGGCGGAAAGAAGGTTTCAACTCCTGGAAAGTAACACCTTGCAAGCCCTCGTCGTGAGCATTATAAAACTGCATCATAGAAAACACAACCGTTCCTATCCAAATATAAGCTGCCAAAGAAGTTGGCAACAAGAGGGCATAAGAAAAGAGCATACTGTAACTGAGTTCATCATCAAACATGGAATTACCAGAACTAACATCCACCATAGTTTGCATCAAACTGTTCAGCGACAAGGCTCCTACGAATGCCAACGGCAAGATACCATACAAAGCATAACGAAGCAGTATTTTCCAATTCTGCTTGACAAACTCGAAAGTGACATTAAACTTCTCTCCGAAATCCCTTTCTTTGTAAAATACGATTTTATCCATGAGCTATCTTTATTAAATAATTCAAAACTGACTGGTTCTTAATGAATGAAGTTGTCATCTAAAGGACATTCTTTTCTGCCTATCAACTTACTTTTTCTTTGCCGATGCCGAATCTGGGGTAAAACCACAAAATAACCTATGACAAAGACGAAAGAGACGATGATAATCGACAAGCGAAAATAATTAGAAATTTCCGTATGTCGTGTTACAAATCCTTCGATAAAACCAGCGAATATAAATATAGGTACAGTACCGACAATAATCTTCATTCCCCTTTTCGCACCATGCCGAAAAGATACGATACGCGAATACGTGCCAGGGAACAGCCAGCTGTTACCCATCGCCAACCCTGCCGCTCCTGCAATAATCAATGCAGAAATCTCAAGTGTTCCATGAAGGAAAACGGCAAGAAAAGATTCATACAAGAGACCATGCTGGGCGAAGAATGTCTCAAAGCATCCCAACATCACACTGTTTTGGAATATCAGAAAACCCGTGGCGATACTGGTAAATATACCAGAAACAAATTCCAAGAATGACACACTAATGTTATTGAGGGTAATGCCCAAGAACATATTCAGTTCATCTCCACCATCATAAACCGCCATCGGTTTTCCATCCCTGATATTCTGCAATGTCATATCCACATAATAATCTCCTAATATAATACGACAAAAGTCGGTATCAAAACATTGGGATACCACACCGATGAATACACTGATGAAGAATATGCAGAAAGAAGCCAAAAGTAACTTTCGAGCCTCAAACATCGTCAAAGGAACTTCCTGCGTCCAAAACGTAATCAGGCGAGACCACTTCTCCCGTTTGTTACGATAAATGGAATTATGAAGGCTTGAAGCCAGATTGTTGAGATAAAGGGTAATACGAGAATTAGGGTAATGTGTTTGCGCAAAAGCCAAGTCAGATGTAAGGTCGGTATAAGTATCGGCCAAAACATCCGGCGTTTGGGAAGCGGCATCGTCAATAATGATCTCTGCACGTTGCCATTTATCTATGTTATTTCTTATAAAGGCAAATTCTTTCACAATTCTTTTATTATAAGGGAAAATTCGGTTACGATTATTTTATTTTTCCTAAAAATTGATGCAAATTTAAGTAATTATTCTTATATTTGCAAACAATTTAAGCATTATCTTCTTAAAACAATGGAAAAATGACAAATTCAAACATCATAACCAATCAATTTGTAAGAATCAACCAAACACCAGCGAGTATCGGTGAACGAGTGTTGGCTCGCATTCTTGACACCATATTCATATCTTTTGGATTCACTGGTGTCTATTTTTTGTTTGATGGGCTTATGGGGAGCATGGACGAAACACGTTGGCTCATGTTCTTATTCTTTATGCTTGTCATATTTATCTGGATGTATGATTTCTGGTGGGAAACATTCAACAACGGACAGACTCCGGGAAAATATATCATGAAGTTAAGAGTCATCAACAAGAATGGGTCACGACCAACCATGGGCTCTTTTTTCATGAGATGGCTTCTCAGCACAATAGACGTAGGATGTGGGGGCATTGGCATGCTCTTCATCTTACTCACCAAAAATTCACAACGATTAGGAGACTTGGCAGCAGGAACAATGGTCATCAAACTTACCGACATCCGAAAGATACACATCTCCCTGGACGAATTCTATTATGCCAAGAAAGATTACCATCCTGTATATGAGGAAGCCAAGAATCTCTCACAAGCACAAGTCGCCGTCATAGAGAAAGCCCTGTATTCCTCCAATGGCAACCATGAAAACCAAATAGAGACCTTGGCAGATAAAGTCGCGAAGTTCCTCAAGGTGCAGCCCAAAGAAAATAGCAAGGAAAAATTCCTTGCTACCATTCTTTATGACTATAATTATTATCTCATGGAATTAATCTAAACTACCCAGGCAGGAGCACAGCACCCTCCTGCTTCTTGCCATCCATCAGAATTCTCATCGGATGCTCGAAGCGAACATGGCGCACATACTGCGTTTCCTCTACCGCCGGCATCGCATCCAATATCTCCTTATTGACGAATCCTCCCTCTTCTGTGTTTGTATCTACCGTAAAGTAACCTACCCCGAAAGAGGTAAGATTCTGGAAGAAATGGGTGCCCTGACTTGGGTCGATATTATAGTTCTTCAACGCTACTTCTACGATGACACGGGCGGCACTGATATGCGGCCACTTGACCGGAACGCCTAAATAATGATCGCTTGAACCCCAGCGGCCAGGTCCTATCAAGACGTAATTCTTTCCTTCGGCAAGGAACTTGCGGTTGATTCGTTCAATATCATCAGCCACATAGAAATTGTTCATCGCAGAGAACTGATCATCATATTTAACATAGACTACATCCGTGACGTCCTCACTGATTCCATGTCCCAACGAATTGTGGGAACGGAGCAGACAATCTGTATCCGGTATCGCCTTCACATCCTCATCAAGCATCTCCTTAGCATCCACTATCGGACGAATCTGGAGGAGATAGAACTCGCAGGTTTTATCATCATTGATATTGCATGCAAACTCGATTTCCACAGGACGGCGCATCGCCTCGGATCCAGATTTCATCGACATCTGCATCAGCTCCGGCAGTGGTACCACGCCATGCTGGAGTACACTGGCAAAGGTAATCAGCTTTCTTCCTGTTTCATACACGCCATCATTGATGACCTGATCGTATGGGTCGAAAGTAGAGGCGATATAGGTAAGACTCTGGTCTTCTACCGCATCCTTCACACGGAGCTTGAGGATATTGAAGCCATCATCCACCTTGAAATCCTCACCCACATGTTGCATGTCGAGAGCATAGAACTGGGTTTGGGTATCACGCAAAGCCATCTCCATCTCTGAAGTCTGTAGCACTTGGGTTGGATGATAAGGGCAAACTCTCAAGGTTTGTCCGCCATCAACGATATATTTCCCCAATCCAAGAGCCAGACTGGCAATACCTTCCTCCGCCGTTTCGTCGCCAATCGGATAATAATTGAGGGAGCGTAGCACACCACTCATCGTCGGATAAAACCGGTCGCCATAATCCTTACCCACTACCTGTTGCAAAATGACAGCCATCTTCTCCTGATCAATCACATTGCTGGTAGCTGTCATATACGCCTTCGAATCACGATAGAAAACAGAAGCATATACTCCCTTTATCGCACAAGCCAACATCTGGAGCATCTGATACTTATCCTCCAGATATGGAATCATATAGGTGGAATAAATTCCTGCGAAAGGCTGATAGTGAGCATCCTCAAGAAGCGAACTTGAACGGATGGCTATAGGACTCTTCGTTGCCTCAAAGAAAGTGAAAAAGTCAGCAATCAGGGAATCCGGTAACTGAGCATGAAGGAAATGCTTCAATATCTCCTCATCACTGGCATCACTTAAAGCTATCGGATAGAGATTGTTGCTCATCATAAACTCATCAAAAATATCAGTACAAAGCACGACTGTTTTTGGAATCTGAACAGTGGCATTCTCATACTGATTAAACTCCGGATGGCGCTTGATGATATTGTCGAGGAAAGCCAGTCCTCTACCCTTTCCACCCAAGGAGCCTTCACCAATACGGGCAAAGTGGGCATACTTATCGAACTTCATTCTATCAAAGACTGCCACGACTCCAAGATTTTTCATATGACGATATTGCACAATGGCATCAAAGATAATCTGACGGTGGGCATCCACATCTTGAAGTTTTTGCCAGGTGACATGCTTCAAGAAAGCAGATACTGGGAAGATGGCTCGGGCGCACAACCAACGGCTCATGTGATTACGACTGATGTGATAAAGCATCGAGTCATTAGGAATATTGAAAATATTATCCTGCAGTTCCTTTAAACTGCGGATACGCATGATCTCCTCATGAGTTTTCGGATCTCTGAAAATGAAATCTCCAAAGCCCATGTGTTCCTCCATCAAACGACGCAAATCTACACTCATCTTCTTGGAGTTCTTATCTACAAAACGAAAGCCTTCAGCCTCTGCCTTTGCTCGATTTTCACTCTCAGAACTCTCGAGGATAAGAGGCACAAAGGAATCATTCTTTCGGATATAACGGAAAAGCTGCAAACCCGCATCTGGACATTTTTCACGACCAAAAGTATCCGTTGCATGCTTTGGCTGCACATCCTCATCCACAACATTACCAAAAGCTTTGGCAGCACTCTTTAAAGGAAAACGAGCATCACTAATGACACCAAGGGTATTATCTGAATACTTGTCATACAGTTTTTTTGCCTCTTCATATGTACGTGCCAATACCACTTTCGGACGACCACGCATACGCATGGTAGCTGCATGACGGTTCAGCGCTTCTTTGGAGAAGTTCTTACTCTGTTCAAGAATATAATTATAAAGATTTGGCAGAATAGAACTATAGAAACGTATAGAGTCTTCTACCAAAAGTATCATCTGGACACCTGCCTCCTGAATATCATGCTCCAAATTCATCTTATCCTCTATCAACTTAATAATAGAAAGGATCAAGTTGGTATTACCCAACCAACAGAATACATAATCGAAGATGCTCAAATCCTCATTCTGCATACGCTTGGTAATACCATGAGAGAATGGAGTCAACACAACACAGTGAATATTAGGAAACTTACCTTTGATATCGCGGGCAACATCGAAAGCATCATTATCAGCATTACCTGGCATACAAATCACCAGATCTACAATTGTAGAACGCAAGACTCCAGCTGCCTCTTCTGTGGTAGAAACTTGGGTAAAAGTTGGCGGATAACGTAATCCTAACTCCATATACTCATTGTATATCTTTTCTTCAATACGCCCATCGTCCTCTAACATGAAGGCATCATAAGGGTTAGCAACAATAAGTACATTGTATATGCGACGCATCATCAGATTAACAAATGATACATCCTTTAAATAGAATTTATTCCACTCTTGAGGTACATTATTCTCCATAATTGTAAGATTTAGCAATGCAAAGATACTGTTTTTCTTATATTTACTTGCATTTTTCAACATATTTTTTTAAATTTGCAGCATTATAATAGAATTTATAGATATATTACGCTGTAAAATCAATAGATAAAACCATAAACTATGTTTAGATTTAAAGAAGCATTTCTTGCTAAATATAAAGGAAAAGCAATAGCAGGCATTAAAGAGGGAGGAAAAATCCTCCTGAAAATCTTGCCGTGCTTTTTCACTATATTCAGCATGCCGTGTATGGCGCAAAAGCAGCATGGAAAAGCATCCTATTATTCAAAAAAAACAACGGGTGCCAGAACTGCCAGTGGACAGAAACTTCACCACGACAGTTTGACGTGCGCCCATAGATTCTATCCATTTGGTACCAAGCTGAAAGTAACCAATCTCAGTAATAAAAAAACGGTTATAGTGAAGGTTACGGACAGAGGCCCCTATGGTAGAGGACGAATTATAGATCTCTCGTGGGGTGCTGCTAAAGCTATAGGTATGTTATCACAAGGTGTAGCTACTGTAAAAGTAGAAATGTTAGACAAGCCTATTCCTTATCGCCCAGAAGATCCAAAATTACCTCATATCGACTTTGAAGTAGCAGAATCAGACTATGATTTTCCTCAGAAATGGAATAACAAAGAAAAACTTGAGAGAAAGCCGCACCAACATGGAGCAGAATCAGGCAAAAAAGAACATTTAAACAAACATCAAAAGGATATTAAAGAAGAACAACAAGAGCATAAAAACAAAATAGGAAACTTCTCAGAGCATAAAAACAAAACCGGGAACTTTGCTGAGCAAAAACATAATTCAGAACATAAACATAATACGGAACAAAATCATAAAACAGAACACTATCAAAGCAAAGAAGGAAATAAGACAAAAAGAAAATAGAATAAACAAAGATAAAGAATAATTTGAGATAATCATTTTCAAAATAAAAGCAAAAAGCCTCAGTAAGAAAACTTCAAGATCTTACTGAGGCTTTAAAATATTCTAAATACCATTCTCATAAATAAATAAGAGAAAATGAATGTCTTAAGAAACTAAGAAAACACTAACACTATTTAGTCGTAGGTATATTAAATTCATTCACCTTAGAAATTGCTTTATCTCCATGAATTACAGATACACAAAATCGAGCTATACCAGGCTTTAAACGTGAGTCTGCCTTTACCATAGCAGTATAACGAATACCTTTACCGGCATCTATTTTTTCCACATGTATATTTGGAGATATGTATATATGCTTATTTCCTGTGGTTTCGACAACTGTAGGAACTACATCATAGATAGGACGATTTCCACGATTGAAGACTTCAAATATAACTTTGCAAGTTTCATTCCTATTCAGCTTGTTATCTTGATTATCATCCACAAAACGAGCATTGACGATTTCCAATATAGGACAATAAGAAAAACCAGCAGTATTAATTTCATCAACTGTGCTGCTTGAACTTGGATAAGAAGTTATAGGCTGTTGAGCACTATATGAACCTGTATAGTCTGAACCCGTAAAATCATATAATCTATCATCTCCACTATTGGTAGAATCAAAACCACTGTTAGTGTTAGGATTATATAAATAGGTATCATCAGCATTATGCGAAGACCCATCATATCCTTGGTTTCTTTGATAATCTACATCTTGTCTTTGACGGATACGCTCCTGTCTTTGTTGAATACGCTCCTCTTGTTGCTGATCAGCCTGATTACCTATAGCCGCACCTACAGCAGCACCACCAGCCATACCAATGATTGTACCAATATCAGAGCCACGAGGACCACCAGCTATTCCACCAATAGCAGAACCTAAAATAGAACCAAACGATCCACCAACATATGCGCCACTACCAGTATAAGTTCCACAACTACTAAGAAGTAACGCAGAACTAAATAATAAAATCAAAGGCTTTTTCATATCTAAATAAAATTAAATCCTACATTTGTGAACATACTATATATTCATTTGATGATGCAAAAATAAGAAATAAAAAGCAAAGTCTAACAACAAAATCCCTAAAAATATAGGGAAAATCCCTAAAAAACAAAACAAAAAAGCGCTTTCATCAAAAAGATGAAAGCGCTCATATTGAGATATTGAAATTATTCAGCCTTTGGAGCTTCCTCAGCTACAGTCTCAGCAGCTGCATTCTCAGCAACTGGAGCATCCTCAGCCTTAGCCTTGCGGCTACGACGAGTCTTCTTAGCTGCTGCCTTAGGAGTCTTAGCCATGTTCTCATCAAAGTCAACAAGCTCGATGAATGCGATTTCAGCAGCATCACCCTGACGAGTACCCAACTTGATAATACGTGTATAACCACCAGGACGATTAGCTACCTTCTCTGCAACCTCACCAAAGAGAGCCTTAACAGCATACTTGTTCTGAAGATAACGGAAAACAACACGACGTGAAGTTGTAGTATCATTCTTTGAACGAGTAATTAATGGCTCAACATACTTCTTAAGAGCCTTTGCCTTTGCAAGAGTCGTAGTGATTCTTTTGTGCTCACTCAAGATAAGAGATGTTGCCATGTTAGCCAACATCGCATTACGATGAGAAGCAGTACGACCTAAATGGTTGAATTTTTTATTATGTCTCATTTTAATTTAAATCATTTAAGACAAGAGATTAACCCTCCTTGTCTAATTTATACTTTGAAATATCAGTTCCAAAAGAAAGATTCAGACTCTCGAGCAAATCATCAAGCTCTGAAAGCGATTTCTTACCAAAATTGCGGAACTTCAAGAGATCAGTCTTATTATACTGAACCAAATCACCTAAGGTCTCTACATCAGCTGCCTTCAGACAGTTGAGTGCACGAACACTAAGATTCATATCTACGAGACGAGTCTTAAGCAACTGGCGCATGTGAAGAACTTCTTCATCAAACTCCTGATTACTCTCTTGGTCTGGACTTTCAAGAGTAATTTTCTCATCAGAGAAGAGCATAAAATGATAAATAAGAATCTTCGCAGCCTCTTTCAATGCATCCTTTGGACTAATGGAACCATCTGTTGTAACTTCAAGAGTCAGCTTGTCATAATCAGTTTTCTGTTCAACACGATATGGCTCAACTGCATACTTTACATTACGAATAGGGGTGTAGATGGAATCGATTGGGAGAACGTTGACGTCAGTGCAGAATTGACGATTCTCATCAGCAGGAACGTAACCACGACCCTTGTTAATAGTAAGATCAATCTGCATCGAAGCTTTGGCATCTAAATGACAAATCACCAAATCAGGGTTTAACACTTCAAATCCAGTCAGATACTTACCAATATCACCTGCCTTGAATTCTGTAGAATTCTCAACGGTGATACTAACTTTCTCATTCTCGAATTCTTCTACTACTTGCTTGAATCGAACTTGCTTGAGATTCAAGATAATGTTGGTAACATCTTCCTTTACACCAGGAACTGAAGAAAATTCATGCTCAACACCATTAATACGGATAGTATTGATTGCATAACCCTCCAGCGATGAAAGGAGAATGCGGCGTAAGGCGTTACCGATGGTAACACCAAAGCCAGGCTCTAAAGGACGGAATTCAAACTTTCCGAACTTATCATCAGCCTCCAGCATTACTACTTTATCAGGTTTTTGAAATGCTAATATCGCCATTAATTTAATGATTTATTTAGAGTACAACTCAACGATTAACTGCTCCTTAATGTTCTCAGGGATATCGGCACGCTCTGGCTTGTGCAAGAATTTACCGCTCTTAGAATTGTCATCCCATTCGATCCATGGATATTTGCTATGATTGAAACCAGCAAGTGCTGCCTCTACAACTTCGAGAGATTTAGACTTCTCACGAACACCGACAACCATACCTGGCTTAACAGCAAAAGAAGGAATGTTAACTACCTTACCATCAACAACGATGTGCTTGTGACCAACCAACTGACGAGCTGCAGCACGAGTTGGAGCGATACCCAAACGGAAAACAACGTTATCAAGACGGCTTTCAAGATTCTGAAGGAGAACCTCACCGGTAATACCATCAGCCTTAGCTGCCTTTTCGAACATATTACGGAACTGACGCTCTAATACACCATAAGTGTATTTAGCTTTCTGCTTCTCTGCCAACATGACACCATACTCAGACATTTTTCTGCGACGGTTATTGCCATGCTGTCCAGGAGGGAAGTTTCTCTTGGACAAAACTTTGTCTGCGCCGAAGATTGGTTCACCAAAACGGCGTGCAATTTTAGATTTCGGACCTATATATCTAGCCATAATATAAAAAAAATGCTATAATTATTTGTATCTTAAATACTATATAAAGCGTTATACACGACGACGCTTAGGAGGACGACAACCATTATGTGGTAATGGAGTTACGTCAACAATCTCTGTAACCTCGATACCTGCACCATGAATAGCACGGATAGCAGACTCACGACCATTACCTGGACCCTTAACGTAGGCCTTAACCTTGCGAAGACCAAGGTCAAAAGCTACCTTAGCGCAATCCTCAGCTGCCATCTGAGCTGCATAAGGAGTATTCTTCTTAGAACCACGGAAACCCATCTTACCAGCAGAAGACCAAGAAATAATTTGACCCTCATTATTAGCAAGAGATACAATAATGTTATTGAATGAGCTATGTACGTGAAGCTGACCAATAGCGTCAACGCGTACGTTTCTCTTCTTAGATGTTGCTTTTTGCTTTGCCATAATTAATTTCCTCCTTAGAATTACTTAGTAGCCTTCTTCTTATTAGCAACAGTCTTCTTCTTACCCTTGCGAGTACGAGCATTATTCTTTGTGCTCTGACCACGAACAGGAAGACCATTACGATGTCTAACTCCACGATAACAACCAATATCCATCAGTCGCTTGATGTTCATCTGGATCTCAGAACGGAGATCACCTTCAACTTTGAACTCAGCGCCGATAATTTCACGGATCTTGGCTGCCTGATCGTCAGACCATTCGCTGACTTTCAAGTCACGGCTTACACCTGCCTTATCCAATATCTTTGCTGAACTACTTCGACCAATACCATAGATATAGGTCAATGCGATTTCGCCACGCTTATTCTGGGGCAAATCTACTCCAACAATTCTTATTGCCATTGTTTAATAAAAAATTAAAAAATTAATACTTTTCGTTAAAAGCGGTGCAAAAGTACGACTTTTTTTTCAAATAGCCATGCTTTTACAAAACTTTAACATTAACCCTGACGTAATTTCATCTTAGGGTTCTTCTTGTTGATAACGAACAGACGACCTTTACGACGAACAATCTTACAGTCTGCTGAACGCTTCTTTAATGATGCTCTTGTCTTCATAACCTTATATATAAATATTATTTATATCTAAAAACAATTCTACCCTTTGTAAGGTCATAAGGGCTCATTTCTACCTTAACCTTATCACCAGGCAAAATTTTGATGTAATGCATTCTCATCTTACCAGAGATATGAGCTGTAATATCAACACCATTCTCTAATTCTACCCGGAACATCGCATTAGATAACGACTCTACAATTGTTCCGTCTTGTTCAATAGCGGCTTGTTTTGCCATAATTAAAATTTTTGTCCTTCTAAATGTTCAACTTCTACGAATGAAGATAAAATTTCAGCTTTACCTTTTCGAACAACTATCGTATGCTCAAAATGAGCAGCAGGTTTGTGATCCAAAGTAACAATACTCCATTTATCAGCAAGCATACCTATCTTACGATTTCCCATAGTAACCATTGGTTCTATGGCTAAACACATGCCGGATTTTAGCAAAATACCATTTCCTTTACTCCCATAATTAGGAACAGAGGGATCTTCGTGCATCTCTTTACCAATTCCGTGCCCTGTAAGTTCTCGTACGATACCATACCCGAATGATTGGCAGTAATCTTGTATCGCAAAACCAATGTCACCAATGTGATTTCCAGCTACGGCTTGTTCAATTCCTAAAAATAATGATTTTTTAGTAACTTCAAGCAATTTACGTTTTTGTTCGGAAATATCACCGACCGCAAATGTATAACAGCTATCACCATTATATCCATCAAGTAATGTTCCGCAATCAATAGAAATTATATCTCCATCATCAAGAACATCATTGTCTGAAGGAATACCATGTACTACAACATCATTAATAGATGTACAAATACTAGCAGGAAAAGACTCTCCATATGGATTAGGAAAATTTTTAAACGTTGGAATAGCACCATGATCACGGATAAATTCCTCTGCTATCCTATCCAAATGAAGAGTCGTCACACCTGGTTTTATATGTTTACCTAATTCAGCAAGAGTCAGACCAACGAGTTGGTTTGCCTTACGCATTAGATTAATTTCATCCTCTGTCTTCAGAAATATCTTCATTTCAAAAGAAAAAGATTAATATGCAGCAACACCACCTTGGCGGGTATGGCCTGAATTTAAAAGACCATCATAGTGGCGCATAAGCAAGTGACTCTCGATCTGCTGTAAGGTATCTATAACAACACCCACTAAAATCAACAGAGAGGTTCCTCCAAAGAATTGAGAGAATGCCTGTTGAACATCGAGAAGTCCTGCAAGTGCAGGCATAATCGCAATAAATGCTATAAATAATGAACCTGGTAAAGTAATACGAGACATTACGGTATCAATGTACTCAGCAGTATCCTTTCCTGGTTTAACACCTGGAATGAAACCATTGTTACGCTTCATGTCCTCAGCCATCTGAGTTGGGTTCAATGTAATAGCAGTATAGAAATATGTAAATGCAATAACCAAGATTACATAAACAACATTATACAACAAACTGCGGTTATCCATCAACTGCTGAACAACGCTGGAAGCATTTTCAGACTGATAGCGAACTATCGCCAATGGAATGAACATTAAAGCCTGAGCAAAGATGATAGGCATTACGTTGGCTGCAAAAAGTTTCAAAGGGATGTACTGACGAGCACCACCATATTGCTTATTGCCGACCAGACGCTTAGCATACTGAACAGGTATTTTACGAGTACCTTGCACCAAAAGAATAGAAGCACAAACTACAGCATAAAGGATCAAAATCTCAACGATAAACATAATAAGACCACCACCAGAAATTGCCTGCAAACGAGAAGTAACCTCCTGAACGAATGCCTGTGGCAAACGGGCGATAATACCAATCATAATAATCAGAGAAATACCATTACCAACACCTTTATCAGTAATACGTTCACCTAACCAAAGGATAAACATACTTCCTGCTGCAAGAATAATAGTAGCCGGAATCATGAAGACCGTCCAACTGATACCAGTTGCCAAAGCATTAGCTGCTTGCATCTTCAAGTTCAAAAGGTAACTAGGAGCCTGAAAGACCAGAATGGCTACAGTCAGGACTCTAGTGTACCATTGTATTTTTTTGCGGCCACTTTCACCTTCACGCTGCATCTTCTGGAAATAAGGTACAGCGACAGCGAGAAGCTGCATAACAATTGAAGCTGAGATATAAGGCATAATTCCTAATGCAAATATAGACGCATTGGAAAATGCACCACCAGAGAACATGTCCAAAAGCGACATAAGACCGCCAGAGGTCTGCGACTGAAGTTTTTCCAACATGCTCGGATTGATACCAGGAAGTACAACAAACGAGCCAAAACGGTAAATAGCCGTAAACAGAAGAGTAATGAGGAGTCTCTGACGGAGGTCCTCAATCTTCCAACAGTTCTTTAGTGTCTCAATAAACTTTTTCATTTACTTAGATTATAGTTGCGTTACCACCTACTGCCTTGATTGCTTCTTCGGCAGTCTTTGAGAAAGCATTAGCTTCAACTTCCAATTTTGCTTTAAGTTCACCATTGCCGAGAACCTTAACGAGAGCCTTACCATTAGTAAGACCAGCCTCTTTAAGTTCAGCAATACCAATCTTAGTAAGGTTCTTTGCCTCAGCAAGAGCCTGAAGAGTAGAAAGGTTTACAGCAAAATACTCCTTATGGTTGATATTCTTGAAACCAGCCTTTGGAACACGACGCTGCAATGGCATCTGACCACCTTCGAAACCAATCTTTCTCTTATAACCAGAACGAGCCTTGGCACCCTTGTGACCACGGGTAGAAGTACCACCGAGTCCAGAACCTGGACCACGACCAATACGACGACGTGAGTGGGTAGAACCTTCAGCAGGTTTTAAATTATTTAATTTCATAATCGTTCCTAATTTAAAAGATTAATTAATCTACTACATTAACGAGGTGATGAACCTTACGGATCATACCACGGTTGCTAGGAGTATCCTCTACCTCAACAACCTGAGAAATCTTGTGGAGACCAAGACAAGCGAGTGTACGCTTCTGATCTACCGGAGCACCGATTTTACTCTTAATCTGCTTGACTTTAATTGTTGCCATATTCGATAAATCCTAATTAACCGTTAAATACTTTATCCATACTGATACCACGCTCACCTGCAACAGTGTATGCATCACGCATCTGAGCAAGAGCAGCGATAGTAGCCTTTACAAGGTTGTGAGCGTTAGAAGAACCCTTTGACTTAGCAATTACGTCCTTAACACCAACACTCTCAAGTACAGCACGCATAGCACCACCGGCCTTCAAACCGGTACCGGCAGCAGCTGGCTTAAGAAGAACCTTAGCACCACCAAAAGCTACCTCAACCTCATGAGGAACAGTACCCTTTAAAACTGGAACCTTTACCAAATTCTTCTTGGCAGCCTCAGTACCCTTAGCGATAGCAGCAGTAACTTCGCCGGCCTTACCAAGACCATAACCGATAACGCCATTACCGTCACCAACAACGACGATAGCAGCGAATGTGAAAGTACGACCACCTTTAGTAACCTTAGTTACACGGTTGATAGCAACCAAGCGATCCTTAAGTTCTACATCATTATTAACTTTTACTTTATTCATTGCCATAATCGTTTAAAATTTAAGACCACCCTTACGAGCACCATCAGCCAACTCCTTAACACGACCATGGTAAAGATAACCATTACGGTCGAAAACTACTGACTCTACACCAGCAGCCTTTGCCTTTTCAGCAACGAGCTCGCCTACTTTAGCAGCCTGCTCCTGCTTAGGCATCTTCTCCAAACCGAGTGAAGAAGCAGAAGCAAGTGTGGTACCTGTCAAATCATTAATAACCTGAGCGTAAATCTGCTTGTTAGAGCGGAAAACACTAAGACGTGGACGCTCAGCTGTTCCATTAACATTCTTACGAATACGGAACTTTATCTTAATTCGTCTTTCTACTTTCTTTGTTGTCATAATCGTAAATAATTAAAATTACTTAGCTGAAGCACTCTTACCAGACTTTCTGCGAATAACTTCACCCTTGAACAAGATACCCTTACCCTTGTAAGGCTCAGGCTTACGGAAAGAACGAATTTTTGCACAAACGAGTCCTAACAACTGCTTGTCACAAGACTCCAATGTAATGATTGGGTTCTGATTTCTTTCAGACTTAGTCTCAACCTTAATCTCCTTAGGTAACTGAATGAAGATAGGGTGTGTATAACCTAAAGCAAATTCGATGAGATTACCCTGGTTTGAAACACGGTAACCAACACCAACCAACTCCATAGTCTTAGAATAACCAGCGCTAACACCAACAACCATGTTGTTAACGAGAGAACGGTACAAACCATGGAAAGCCTGCTTCTGCTTAGAATTAACAGGACTATTTTCATCAATCTCAAATACAATGTGACCATCTGCAACATTCATCTTGATAGATGGATCAATCCACTGAGAAAGTTCACCCTTAGGGCCTTTTACAGACACTACATTAGAATTAGCATCAAAATTAACGGTAACACCTGCAGGGATACTAATTGGCAATTTTCCTATTCTTGACATATTCAATCCTCCAATTAATAAATATAGCAAAGAACCTCACCACCGATCTTAAGATCAGCAGCCTCTTTGTCTGTCATTACACCTTTGGATGTAGATAAGATAGCAATACCTAATCCGTTAATAACTCTTGGCATGTCCTTGTAACCAGTATACTTACGCAAACCTGGAGTAGAAACACGCTTCAAACACTTGATAGCGTTTTGCTTGGTAGTTGGATTGTACTTCAAAGCAACTTTGATAGTACCCTGAGGACCATCCTCTACAAACTTGTAGTTAAGGATGTAACCTTTCTCGAAGAGGATCTTAGTGATCTCTTTCTTCAAGTTAGACGCAGGAACTTCAACAACACGGTGATGAGCCATGATTGCATTTCTGAGTCTTGTCAGATAATCTGCTATTGGATCTGTCATAAAAATAAAATGTTTAATTAATCGGGACGACCCCGACAATATTAAATAAAATAAATCTTTCTAACCTAAAAGGGGATTACCAGCTAGCCTTCTTAACGCCTGGAATCAAACCTGCTGAAGCCATCTCACGGAACTGGATACGAGAAAGACCGAACTGGCGGATATAACCCTTTGGACGACCAGTGATCTTGCAACGATTGTGAAGACGGATAGGGTTTGCATTCTTTGGAATAGCCTGAAGCTTACGAGCTGCCTCGTATGCTTCAGCTGGGTCATTAGAAGTTGCAATAATCTTTTTCAGTGCTTCGCGCTTTTCAGCGTAACGAGCTACAAGCTTTGCACGCTTAACCTCGCGAGCTTTCATTGATTCTTTTGCCATATCTCTTAGTCTTTATTTGCGTTCTTGAATGGAAGACCGAATGCCTTCAAAAGAGCAAAACCTTCTTCGTCAGTCTTAGCTGTTGTAACGAAGGTAATGTTCATACCCTGGATGCGATCGATTTCATCGATATTAATCTCAGGGAAGATGATCTGCTCAGTAATACCCAAAGTGTAATTACCACGACCATCAAACTTGCTTTCAATACCCTTGAAGTCACGGATACGAGGAAGAGAAACACGAACGAGCTTCTCCAAGAACTCATACATACGCTCACGACGCAATGTAACCATAACACCGATAGGCATCTTCTTACGAAGTTTGAAGTTTGCGATATCCTTCTTAGAATATGTAGCAACAGCCTTCTGACCTGTAATTGCTGTAATCTCATTAATAGCTACATCAACAATTTTCTTGTCCTGTGTAGCATCACCGAGACCCTGGTTGATAACAATCTTCTTCAATACAGGAATCTCCATAGCAGAAGAGTAGTTGAACTGCTTCTGCAAAGCTGGAGCGATTGTCTCTTTATATACTTTCTTTAACTGTGCTGTATCCATTACTTGATTTCCTCCCCTGACTTTTTAGCGATGCGAACAACATTTTTACACTCATGCTTGATAGCTACTCGTGTAGCCTTGCCACTCTTAGGATCGATCAAGCTTAAATTAGAGATATGAATAGGAGCCTCTTGCTTTACGATGCCTCCCTGAGGATTCTTAGCAGAAGGCTTCATGCTCTTAGATACCATGTGTACACCTTCAACAATGGCACGATTCTCATCTACGAGAACCTTGAGCACCTTACCAGTCTTGCCCTTATCTGCACCGGCAATAACGATAACATTATCGTCTTTCTTTATATGTAACTTACTCATTACTTTAAATTTTTAATAATTAAAGAACCTCAGGTGCCAAAGAAACGACTTTCATGTTGACTGCACGGAGCTCACGAGCAACAGGACCGAAGATACGGCTACCACGAAGCTCACCAGCATTATTGAGCAATACACAAGCGTTATCATCGAAACGGATGTAAGAACCATCAGCACGACGAATTTCCTTCTTTGTGCGAACAATCAAAGCCTTTGATACTGCACCTTTCTTCAAATCACTTGATGGGATAACGTTCTTGACAGAAACGACAATCACGTCACCAACACTTGCGTAACGACGGCCTGTACCACCGAGAACTCGAATGCAAAGAGCCTCGCGAGCACCGCTGTTATCACATACTGTAAGTCTTGATTCTGCTTGTATCATAATTACTTAGCTTTTTCTACGATTTGTACTAATCTCCATCTTTTTGTCTTAGACAGAGGACGAGTTTCCATGATCATAACAGTATCACCTACGTTAGCCTCATTATTCTCGTCATGTGCATGGTACTTCTTTGTCTTCTGGACAAACTTACCATAAATAGGGTGCATTTCCTTGAACTTAGCTGCAATAACAATGGTTTTATCCATTTTGTTGCTAATAACAACACCCTGTCTTACTTTTCTTAAATTTCTTGTTTCCATCTGGACCATTATTATTTGTTAAGTTCTCTCTGACGAAGTTCAGTTTTCATACGTGCGATATCACGACGAGCAACCTTAATCTCTGATGGATTCTCAAGTGGAGTTACATTGTGGTTGATCTTCTTCTTGTTCAAAGCGTCAACTGCTGCCTCCAACTTCTCAACCAATTCCTTGGTTTCGATATTTTTAATTTCTGCGATCTTCATAATTAAGCGTTTTTATCGTAATCACGTCTAACAATAAACTTAGTCTTAACAGGAAGTTTCTGTGCTGCAAGACGAAGCCCCTCTTTAGCAACATCAAAACTAACTCCCTCTACTTCGAAGAGAATGCGACCTGGTGTAACAGGAGCAACCCATCCTGCAGGATCACCCTTACCTTTACCCATACGGACATCAGCAGGCTTACGAGTGATAGGCTTATCAGGGAAGATACGGATCCACACCTGACCCTGACGATTCATGTAACGATTCAATGCTACACGAGCTGCCTCTATCTGACGGCTATCGATCCACTTTGGCTCAAGAGTCTTGATACCGAAAGAACCGAATGCCAATTGTGTACCTCTGTGAGCGTTGCCTTTGTTGCCACGTCCATCTTGAGGTCTTCTATATTTTACTCTTTTTGGCTGTAACATGATAGCTTTCTAATTTAACGGTTATTGTTTTTCTTGCGATTACCACCACGGTTTGAACGACCGTTACCACGGTTGTTGCCCTTGTTATCAGCAGTAAAGTTAGGAGTAAGATCAGCCTTACCATAAACCTCACCACGGCAAATCCAAACCTTGATACCAAGCAAACCTACCTTAGTAAGTGCCTCACACTGGCAATAATCGATGTCTGCGCGGAATGTGTGAAGAGGAGTACGACCCTCTTTGTACATTTCCTTTCGTGCCATTTCAGCACCATTCAGACGACCAGTAATCTGAATCTTGATACCCTCAGCACCAGCACGCATAGTGTTGGCAACTGCCATCTTGATAGCGCGACGATAAGCAATCATGTGCTCAATCTGGCTAGCGATGTTCTTACCTACGATAGTAGCATCAAGCTCAGGCTTCTTAACCTCGAAGATGTTGATTTGAATATCTTTCTTATAAAGCTTCTTCAACTCTTCCTTCAACTTATCTACATCCTGACCACCTTTACCAATGACAATACCTGGACGGGCTGTACAAATAGTAATGGTAACAAGTTTCAATGTACGCTCGATAACGATACGAGAAACACTTGCCTTAGCAAGACGCTCGTTAAGATACTTACGGATTTTCTGATCCTCTACGAGGTTATCACCGAAGTTCTTACCACCGAACCAATTTGAATCCCAACCACGGATAATACCAAGTCGGTTACTTATCGGATTAACTTTCTGTCCCATTCTACTATTTATTTATCGTCATTAGTTTTTGCATCTACAAAAAGAGTAACATGGTTAGAACGCTTGCGAATTCTATAACCACGACCCTGTGGTGCAGGTCTCATACGTTTCATTGTAACGCCTCCATCAACAAAGACCTTACTGATATAAAGCTCACCATCCTCAGCTTTGCGATCATTCTTAGCTTCCCAGTTAGCGATAGCTGAACGGAGTAATTTCTCAACGTCAGCAGATGCCTGCTTCTTAGAGAAGCGAAGTACTCCGAGTGCACGGTTAACCTCCATACCACGAATCATGTCTACAACGTAGCGCATTTTACGTGGAGAAGAAGGAACGCCTACCAACTTAGCGAAGTACAAGTTTTTACGGGCCTCTTTCAATTTCTCAGCCGCAATATGTTTTCTTGCTCCCATTATTTACTTAATATTTTAAATGGTTTAACCCTTAGTTTACTTTCTGTTACCAGAGTGGCCACCGAAACGACGAGTTGGAGCAAACTCTCCAAGCTTGTGTCCTACCATATTCTCTGTAACATAAACAGGGATAAATTTGTTACCGTTATGAACTGCAACAGTATGTCCTACGAAATCAGGAGATATCATTGAAGCTCTAGCCCATGTCTTAACAACATTTTTCTTGCCACTTTCGTTCATTGCAAGAATTTTCTTCTCCAAAGAAACGTTGATATATGGACCTTTTTTAAGTGAACGACTCATAATTTACTCTTTATTTTTTGTTAGCTCTTTCAATAATATACTTGTTAGAAAGCTTCTTAGGTGCGCGAGTCTTAAGACCCTTAGCGTACAAGCCCTTACGTGAACGTGGGTGACCACCACTCTGGCGACCTTCACCACCACCCATTGGGTGATCAACAGGGTTCATAACAACACCACGGTTGTGAGGACGACGTCCCAACCAGCGTGAGCGACCAGCCTTACCAGACTGCTCAAGAGCGTGATCAGAATTACCTACACTACCGATAGTAGCTTTACAAGCACTCAAAATCTGGCGCAACTCGCCAGAAGGGAGCTTAATAACACAATAACTGCCCTCACGAGAAGTCAACTGAGCAAAATTACCAGCCGAACGAACCAACAAAGCACCCTGACCAGGACGCAACTCAATGTTGTGGATCACTGTACCAACAGGGATGTTTGCCAAAGGAAGACAGTTACCGATTTCAGGAGCAGCCTCTGCACCTGACATCAAAGTAGCGCCTACCTGAAGTCCGTTAGGAGCAATAATGTAACGTTTTTCACCATCAGCATAGTAAAGCAATGCGATACGAGCAGAACGATTAGGATCGTACTCGATTGTTTTAACAACTGCTGGAACACCATCTTTCTCACGTTTGAAGTCGATTAAACGATACTTCTGCTTATGACCACCACCAATGTAGCGAACGGTCATTTTACCGGTGTTGTTTCGACCACCGGTAGAACGCTTACCGTAAACGAGAGACTTCTCTGGCACGGATGCAGTAATATCCTCGAACGTGCCAATAACTTTGTGTCTTTGACCCGGAGTAACCGGTTTTAATTTACGTACTGCCATTTTTTATTTTAAATATTGCTATAAAAATCAATTGTTTCGCCCTCTTTCAGAGTAACGATTGCCTTCTTGAACGCATTCTTCTGGCCCTTAACAAGACCTGCCTTAGTATAACGAGCAGAGCGCTTGCCTGAGTAACGCAGAGTGTTTACGTCAACTACTGTAACATTATACAGACTTTCAACTTCCTTCTTAATCTCGAGCTTATTAGCCTCAGGACGAACAACGAAGCCATAGCGGTTAGGCTGCTTGTCTGTAATCTTGGTCATCTTCTCAGTAACCAATGGTTTGATAATAAATGCCATATTCTAATATCTCCTTTTTACTTTGTTAAGATTTGGTCGATTGTCTCAAGCGACTTTTCAGTAATCACTACAACATCAGCATTCAAAATTTTGTACGAATTGACGTTAGATGCGAGGATAACCTCAGAGCGCTGTAAGTTACGAGCAGACAAATATACGTTTTTATTTGATTCTGGCAAAACGAAGAGTACCTTTTTGCCCTCGATTTTAAGATTCTTAAGAACACTTAAGAATTCTTTAGTCTTTGGAGCCTCAAAAGTGAAATCTTCCAACATCACGATAGAGTTCTCCTGAGCCTTGTAAGACAGAGCAGACTTACGAGCAAGAATCTTTACTTTCTTATTCAATTTGAAGCGATAATCACGTGGCTTAGGACCAAAAACGCGAGCACCACCTACGAGTACAGGTGAGTTAATATCACCACGGCGAGCACCACCGCCGCCCTTCTGACGACCAAGCTTACGAGTAGAACCGCTCATCTCGCTTCTCTCCTTAGACTTAGCTGTACCCTGACGCTGGTTAGCGAGATACTGCTTTACGTCGAGATAGAGAACGTGATCGTTAGGCTCAATACCGAAGATTGCATCATTAAGAGCTACCTTACGGCCGGTCTCCTGACCTTTGATATCTAATACGCTAACTTCCATTATTTCTCAATTAAAACAGTTGAACCTTTGCATCCAGCGAAAGAACCCTTCACGATAAGAAGATTCTGCTCTGGAATAACCTTTAACACCTGAAGGTTCTGAGTAGTAACTCTGTCACCTCCCATTTGGCCGCCCATGCGCATACCCTTGAATACCTTAGCTGGGTAAGAACATGCACCAATAGATCCCGGCTTACGAGCGCGGTCATCCTGACCGTGAGTAGACTGACCTACACCACCGAATCCGTGACGCTTAACAACGCCCTGGAAGCCTTTACCCTTTGATGTACCAATGACATCAACGAACTTGCAGTCGTTGAAGATTTCAACTGTAATGGTGTCACCGAGGTTGTACTCCTCATCAAACTTGAACTCGGCCAAGTGCTTCTTAGGTGTTGTGCCTGCCTTCTTGAAGATTCCCATCATAGGCTGAGAAGTTCTCTTCTCTTTAGCCTCACCGAAACCTAACTGATAAGCCTTGTAACCATCCTTCTCTACAGTTTTAACCTGGGTTACAACACAAGGACCTACTTCGATAACAGTGCACGGAATATTCTTACCGTCGGCACTGAAAACGGATGTCATTCCGATTTTTTTTCCAATTAATCCTGGCATTTCAATTTAAATTTAAATAATTAGACTTTGATTTCTACTTCTACACCACTTGGCAATTCAAGCTTCATCAAGGCATCAACTGTCTTAGCTGTTGAGCTGTAGATGTCGATGAGACGCTTGAAATCTGAGAGCTGGAACTGCTCGCGAGACTTCTTATTAACGAAGGTACTGCGGTTTACAGTAAAAATACGCTTGTGTGTTGGCAATGGAATAGGACCACTAACGATAGCGCCTGTTGCCTTAACAGCCTTCACAATCTTCTCAGCTGACTTGTCAACCAACTGGTGGTCGTAAGACTTCAGCTTAATTCTGATTTTCTGACTCATTTTTAAAATTAAGTTATTATTTATATGAATTATTTAGTCTAATGGAAGAAGAGGTACGCTGCTTAAGAGTCATTCGCTAAGCAGCGCCTCATCTTACCGTTATTTCTTATTAAAGGAGTTCTGCGTGACCCTTAACCTCCTCCAACACAGCCTTAGCAATTGTTGAAGAAAGAGGTGCATGATGATCGTACTCCATAGAACTTGTTGCACGACCAGAAGTGATAGTACGCAAAGCTGTTACATAACCGAACATTTCAGCCAATGGAACCATTGCCTTTACGATGCGAGCACCGCTACGACCTTCTTCCATACCCTGAACGAGACCACGGCGCTTGTTCAAGTCACCGATTACGTCACCCATGTTCTCTTCTGGAGTAACAACCTCTACCTTCATGATAGGCTCCATCAAAACAGGACCTGCCTTAGGGCAAAGTACCTTGAATGCCTGATGTGCTACCAACTCGAATGACAACTGGTCAGAGTCAACTGGGTGGAAGCTACCATCGGTCAAAGTTACCTTCAAACCTGTCATTGGGAAGCCACCAAGTACACCATTTGACAAGCAATCAGCGAAGCCCTTCTGTACAGATGGGATGAATTCCTTAGGAACGTTACCACCCTTAACCTCGTTGATGAACTGCAAGTCGCCTTCCTTGTAATCCTCATCCTTAGGACCGATGGTTACATCGATACAAGCGAACTTACCACGACCACCAGACTGCTTCTTGTAAGTCTCACGGCTCTGAGCTGTCTTAGTAATAGCCTCCTTGTAGTTAACCTGAGGCTTACCCTGGTTACATTCAACCTTGAACTCACGTTTCAAACGGTCGATGATGATATCCAAGTGGAGCTCACCCATACCAGAGATGATAGTCTGACCGCTCTGCTCGTCTGTACGAACTGTGAAGGTTGGGTCCTCTTCAGCCAACTTAGCGAGACCATTGTCCATCTTAGCGATGTCAGCCTGGCTCTTTGGCTCAACTGCAATAGAGATCACAGTATCAGGGAATGTCATAGACTCCAATACGATTGGGTGATCCTCATCACAGAGTGTATCACCAGTACGGATATCCTTGAAACCTACACCTGCACCGATATCACCTGCGTCGATAGACTCCATAGGGATTTCCTGCTTAGAGTTCATCTGGAACAGACGGCTGATACGCTCGCGTTTGCCAGAACGTGGGTTGTAAACATAAGAACCTGCAACAACCTTACCAGAGTAAACACGGAAGAATACCAAGCGACCCATGAATGGGTCTGTAGCAATCTTAAATGCAAGAGCAGATGTTGGCTCATCCTCAGATGGCTTACGATCCTCTTCCTCTTCAGTATCAGGGTTGGTACCGATGATATTTGGAGTATCCATTGGTGAAGGCAAGAATGCACATACATAGTCGAGCAATGGCTGAACACCCTTGTTCTTGTATGAAGAACCGAGCAACATTGGGCAGCACTCCATAGCGCAGCAACCCTTACGGATAGCAGCGAGGAGCTTCTCCTCTGGAATATCCTTACCATCGAGGTAAAGCTCCATAACCTCGTCATCGAAGTTAGCAGCACCCTCAAGGAGCTTGTCACGCCACTCAGCAGCCTCATCTGCCAAGTCAGCAGGAATATCCTCTACGTCATACTCAGCACCCATAGTCTCATCGTGCCAAAGGATAGCCTTCATCTTAATCAGGTCAACTACACCCTTGAAGTTCTCCTCAGCACCAATAGGAATCTGAATAGCAATTGGGTTAGCGCCCAAGATATCCTTCATCTGCTGAACTGTCTCGAAGAAGTTAGCACCAGAACGGTCCATCTTGTTTACATAACCAATACGAGGTACATTGTACTTATCAGCCTGGCGCCATACAGTCTCTGACTGAGGCTGAACACCGTCAGCAGCAGAATATGTAGCAACAGCACCATCGAGTACACGGAGTGAACGCTCAACCTCAGCAGTGAAGTCAACGTGTCCCGGAGTATCGATCAAGTTAATCTTATAAGACTTACCAAGATAATTCCAGTTACAAGTAGTAGCTGCAGAAGTAATAGTGATACCACGCTCCTGCTCCTGGGCCATCCAGTCCATAGTTGCAGCACCATCGTGCACCTCACCGATCTTATGAGTCTTACCTGTATAGAACAAGATACGCTCAGATGTTGTTGTTTTACCGGCATCGATGTGCGCCATGATACCGATGTTACGTGTCAAATGTAAATCGCGATTTGCCATTTTCTTATATACCTATTAATTAAATTAGAATCTGAAGTGAGCAAATGCACGGTTAGCCTCAGCCATACGATGCATATCCTCCTTACGCTTAAATGCACCACCCTGGTTGTTGTAAGCATCCATAATCTCAGCAGCCAACTTATCTGCCATAGTCTTACCACCACGCTTACGAGCGAATGCAATAAGATTCTTCATAGAGATACTTTCCTTACGATCAGGACGAATTTCAGTAGGAACCTGGAATGTAGCACCACCGATACGACGGCTCTTAACCTCTACCTGAGGAGTGATGTTATCGAGTGCCTGCTTCCAAATCTCAAGTGCAGACTTTTCCTCGTTAGCCATCTTAGCCTTAACGGTATCCAATGCATTATAGAAAATTTCATATGATGTATTCTTCTTACCATCATACATCAAGTGATTAACGAACTTTGAGACCTTCTGGTCGTTGAAGACTGGATCTGGGAGGATCACACGCTTCTTTGGTTTTGCTTTTCTCATTTTTAATTGAAAAATTTTAAATTCTGCGGAGGCTGTTTACTGTTTCTTCAACGTTCGCACCCGAACATTTACTCAACCTATTTACTTCTCCAGCAAAACGTTTTGAATAAAAATAATGTTTTCACCTAAACTCCCAACCTTCTCCGATCGTGAGTTTTCGGTTTTGTCTAAATTTTAAGAATTACTTCTTAGCCTTTGGACGTTTAGCACCGTACTTAGAACGACGCTGTGTACGATTTGCAACACCTGCAGTATCAAGAGTACCACGAACGATGTGATAACGTACACCTGGAAGATCTTTAACACGACCACCACGAACCAACACGATTGAGTGCTCCTGCAAATTGTGACCCTCTCCTGGGATGTAAGAGTTAACCTCTTTAGAGTTTGTCAAACGAACACGAGCAACCTTACGCATTGCTGAATTAGGCTTCTTAGGAGTTGTGGTGTAAACACGAACGCAAACACCACGACGCTGAGGACATGAATCCAAAGCTGGTGACTTGCTCTTGTCAACCAAAACCTGTCTGCCTTTTCTTACCAATTGTGAAATAGTAGGCATAATTAAACTTTTTAATTTATATATTATTTTTTTGTTATTATCTACCAATTTTTCGAAGAAGCCACTTCGTCGGTGCCTTTTTCGGGGTGCAAAGTTACGATTTTTCCTTTAAACCACCTAATTTATCTAAAAGCAAATTTCATACAACTTTAAATTTTAACTAAAAATAACTTTTCTATATTGAAATTAAAAAGCAAATGGGTAAAATTGACCCCTTTTGCAGCAATTGTTACAATGTTGTTAGAGCTTTTCTATAGTATGTCTGTTAGGTTATAACGACTCTGTTAATATCAGTTTTTTATTGGCTAATTTAGTATAAGAAAGTATGCTATACGAAGGGTTAAGCTTCACCCTTTGGAATCTTGAATGGAGCAATTGGCTCTTCAGGTGCCTGTGGCAACTTGATTGTACCAAATGCCTGCTCAAAATTATAGATATTACTCTGCAGAGCCTGCAACAAACGCTTAGCATGTTCTGGAGCCATAATCACGCGACTCTTAATCTGTGGCTGTGGCATTCCTGGCATTACGCATGCAAAGTCTAAGATGAAATCTGAAGTGGAGTGAGTGATGAGCGCCAAATTAGAATATGTGCCCTCTGCTACTTCAGGATTAATACCCATTTGAAACTGGTTCTGATTGTCTTTTTTATTATCTTCCATATTTCTTTAAGTTTATAAGGTAAAACATTTAATTAACGGATGCAAACTTACACAAAAAATCTGATATGAGCAAACTTTTTAGCTATTTTTTAAAGAAAGACAGAAATAAAAAGCGAAACAAATGAGAATAATAAGAGAAACAAATTAGAATAGAAACTACAAATTTCAGAGAATCAAAGATTAAACATCAAAGGGCAAAAGCAAATTCTTCTTAGAATAAAAGCCAAAGATCATATAAACAAAATGGGTATATCATTGCTGACATACCCATTTTTATTATGTATATATACATTATTATATTTGTATATAGAAATCTATTTACTGTTATCTCCTATTTATTATAGAAGTCAAGCAGTATTACTCACCAATAGAAGGGTCTGTATAGTCGAGTACATTCTTTCTGTTGGCCTGCATACGCTCATATTCTTCCTTAGAGCCTACGATAAGTTTATCCCACTGACGAAGACCAGTACCTGCAGGAATCAAGTGTCCGCAGATTACATTCTCCTTCATACCCTCGAGATAATCTACCTTACCACGGATGGCTGCCTCATTCAAGACCTTAGTAGTTTCCTGGAATGATGCAGCACTCATGAAGCTCTTAGTACCAAGAGCTGCACGGGTGATACCCTGAAGAATCTGAGTAGATGTAGCAGACACAGCATCACGTACCTGAACGAGTTTCTTGTCACGACGCTTCAATGCAGAGTTCTCATCACGCAACTTACGGGCTGTAATGATCTGACCAGGCTTGAGATTCTCGCTATCACCGGCATCGGTAACAACCTTCTTACCCCAGATACGATCATTCTCTTCTGCAAAGTCGAGTTTATCTACCAACTCCTGCTCAAGGAATGTAGTATCACCTGGATCGTCGATTCGAACCTTACGCATCATCTGGCGCACAACAACCTCGAAGTGCTTATCGTTGATAGCCACACCCTGAAGACGATATACGTCCTGAATCTGGTTTACGATATACTCCTGAACGGCAGTAGGACCCATAATAGCAAGGATATCGCCTGGAGTTACACTACCATCAGACAATGGAGTACCTGCACGTACGGCATCGTGCTCCTGTACCAGAATCTGCTTTGAAAGAGATACGAGATACTTCTTCTGGTCACCTGTCTTAGAAGTAACGATAATCTCACGGTTACCACGTTTTACCTTACCCATTGTTACCTCACCGTCGATTTCTGAAACGACAGCAGGGTTAGATGGATTACGTGCCTCAAGCAACTCGGTTACACGTGGAAGACCACCGGTGATATCACCAGCACCACCTACGGCACGTGGAATCTTAACCATTACCTCACCAGTCTTGATAGTTTGACCATCCTCAACAGCCAAGTGACCACCTACAGGGAAGTTATAAGTACCGAGAACCTCACCATTAGCACCGATTACATCACAAGATGGAACCATTGCCTTATTCTTAGAGTCGGTGATGATCTTCTCCTCAAGACCAGTAGTTTCATCGACCTCAGCACGATAAGTAGCATCTTTCTGTACATCATTGAATTTCAATGTACCAGCATACTGGCTCACGATTACGGCGTTGAATGGGTCCCACTTAGCAATGACAGTACCCTTATCTACGATTTCACCTTCTTTATGATAGAGAGAAGAACCATAAGGTACATTCAATGAAGAAAGAATGATATTTGTATTAGGATCTACGAAACGAATTTCAGCAAGGTGGCTAACAACCTTCTCGCAATTAATATCGTTACCTTCCTCATCTTCCTCTACGAATGGAACTGTGCTCAACTCGTCGAATTCGATACGTGCCTTGTTCTTTGCCTCGATCTTAGCATTAGCTGCAGCGTTGGAAGCAATACCACCGGCGTGGAATGTACGGAGAGTCAACTGAGTACCAGGCTCACCGATAGCCTGTGCTGCGATGACACCCACAGCCTCACCCAACTGTACCATGCGGGCAGTAGCCAAGTTGCGGCCATAGCACTTCATGCAGACACCCTTCTTGCTTTCGCAAGTGAGTACAGAGCGGATTTCCACACTTTCGATAGGAGAATTCTCGATTGCCTTAGCCTTAGCTTCAGTAATCTGATCACCAGCTGCAACAATCAATTCGCCAGTTGTAGGATGGATTACATCGTGTACAGAAACACGGCCCAAGATACGCTCATAGAGAGAAGAGATAACCTCATCACCATTCTTCAAAGCTGTGCAAACCAAGCCGCGCAATGTACCACAATCCTCTTCAGTAATGATCACGTCATGAGAAACGTCTACAAGACGACGGGTGAGGTAACCTGCATCGGCAGTCTTCATAGCGGTATCGGCAAGACCCTTACGCGCACCGTGGGAAGCGATAAAGTACTCCAACACAGACATACCCTCCTTAAAGTTGGAAAGGATAGGGTTTTCAATGATCTGCGCACCTTCAGCACCAGCCTTCTGAGGCTTAGCCATCAAACCACGCATACCAGACAACTGCTTAATCTGATCCTTAGAACCACGAGCTCCAGAATCAAGCATCATATACACTGCATTGAATCCCTGGTCAGCCTCGGTCATTTCCTTCATCAGGATATTACCCAAGTCGGTGTTAACGTGAGTCCAAGTATCAATTACCTGGTTGTAACGCTCCTTGTTGGTAATGAAACCCATATTATAGTTGTTGGTGATTTCCTCAATCTCCTTCTGACCTCTTGATACGATTTCCTCCTTCTCTGGTGGGATAATGATATCACCAAGGTTAAATGAAAGACCTGCAACATAAGCCATGCGGTAACCCAGGTTCTTGATACCATCAAGGAATTCACAAGCCTGTGCCATACCCACACTCTTGATTACGTCAGAAATCAGGCCACGCAATGTTTTCTTTGAGATGACATCATTGAAGAAGCCTACCTCTTCTGGAATAATCTGGTTGACGATCACACGACCTACAGATGTTTCCACCATACGCTTCTGTGGCTTGCCATCTACAACATCGTTAACGATTACCTTAACCAGAGAGTGAAGATCGCAACGACCTTCATTACGGGCAATCAGAGCCTCCTCCGGACCATAGAATGTCAAACCTTCACCCTTAGCACCTGGGCGGATCTTAGTAATATAGTAAAGACCGAGCACCATATCCTGAGAAGGAACGGTGATAGGCGCACCATTGGCAGGGTTCAAGATGTTGTGGCTCTGGAGCATCAGAATCTGTGCCTCCAATACAGCCTCATTGCTCAATGGAAGGTGAACAGCCATCTGGTCACCATCGAAGTCGGCGTTGAACGCAGTACAAGCCAATGGGTGTAACTGGATAGCCTTACCCTCAATCATCTTAGGCTGGAAAGCCTGGATACCAAGACGGTGAAGTGTCGGAGCACGGTTCAGCATAACCGGATGACCCTTCATCACGTTCTCCAGGATATCCCAGATAACAGGTTCGCGACGGTCAACAATCTTCTTGGCACTCTTAACAGTCTTTACGATACCACGCTCTATCAACTTACGGATGATGAATGGTTTGTAAAGCTCAGCAGCCATCAACTTAGGAAGACCGCACTCACCCATCTTCAACTCAGGACCTACGACGATTACGGAACGTGCAGAGTAGTCAACACGCTTACCGAGGAGGTTCTGACGGAAACGACCCTGCTTACCCTTCAAAGAGTCAGAGAGTGACTTCAATGGACGGTTGCTCTCGCTCTTTACAGCAGAGCTCTTGCGTGAGTTGTCAAACAAGCTGTCCACTGCCTCCTGCAACATACGCTTCTCATTACGGAGAATTACCTCAGGAGCCTTGATTTCTACGAGTCGCTTCAAACGGTTATTACGGATGATAACACGACGGTAGAGGTCGTTCAAGTCAGAAGTAGCGAAACGACCACCATCAAGCGGAACCAAAGGGCGGAGCTCAGGAGGAGTCACAGGAATTACCTTCATGATCATCCACTCTGGCTTGTTGATGCCCTTGCTTGCACGGAAGCCCTCTACTACCTGAAGACGCTTCAAAGCCTCGGTCTTGCGCTGCTGGCTTGAATCATTGTTGGCATGATCGCGAAGCTCGTAAGACAAGCTGTCGAGGTCGATGTTCTGAAGCAGTTCATAGATAGCTTCAGCACCCATCTTGGCAACAAACTTGTTAGGATCATCATCTGCAAGATATTCATTTTCAGGATCCAGATGATTGTCAAGAATATCAATATACTCTTCCTCTGTGAGGAGGTCGAGCTTATGAGAACCGTTGATTTCGAGACCGTCAGCATCAGTTTTTCCTTCCAGCACACCTGGACGGATCACTACATACTTCTCATAGTAGATGACAGCATCCAGTTTCTTGGTAGGCATACCCAGGAGGTAACCTATCTTATTAGGAAGGGAACGGAAATACCAGATGTGAGCAACAGGTACGACGAGTTCGATGTGACCAGCACGCTCACGGCGCACCTTCTTCTCTGTCACCTCAACACCGCATCGGTCGCAGACGATTCCCTTGTAGCGGATACGCTTGTACTTGCCGCAGGCGCACTCATAGTCCTTGGTAGGACCAAAGATGCGCTCGCAGAACAAGCCGTCACGTTCCGGCTTATATGTACGATAATTAATGGTTTCAGGCTTAGTCACCTCACCATACGAATTTTCCAAGATCTCCTCTGGAGAAGCGAGACCGATGGTAATCTTCGTAAAATTATTCTTTACCTTTGTATCTTTTTTGAAAGCCATGTTTCTATATCTAAATTAGGGGTTCTCAAAATTAATCAAGTTTGATGCTCAATCCAAGACCACGAAGTTCATGGAGCAATACGTTGAGAGACTCTGGAATGCCAGGCGTTGGCATTGGGTCGCCCTTCACGATTGCCTCGTATGCCTTGCTACGTCCTACAACGTCATCCGACTTGATAGTCAGAATCTCCTGCAATACGTGGCTTGCACCGAATGCCTCGATGGCCCAAACCTCCATCTCTCCGAAACGCTGACCACCAAACTGTGCCTTACCACCAAGTGGCTGCTGAGTAATCAGAGAGTAAGGACCGATAGAACGAGCATGCATCTTGTCTTCTACCATGTGACCCAACTTCAAGAAGTAAGTTATACCTACGGTAGCTGGCTGGTCGAACTTCTCACCTGTCTCACCATCATAGAGGTAAGTAGAGCAGAAACGAGGCAGACCTGCCTTGTCTGTCCATACTGAGAGATCCTCAAGATGAGCACCGTCGAAGATAGGAGTAGCAAACTTCACGCCCAGCTTCTTACCAGCTGCACCCAGGATACACTCAAAGATCTGACCCAGGTTCATACGAGAAGGCACACCCAATGGGTTCAATACCATATCTACAGGACGACCATCCTCCATGAATGGCATATCCTCAAGACGTACCACCTTAGAAACGATACCCTTATTACCGTGGCGACCGGCAAGCTTATCACCTACCTGAATCTTACGCTTCTTGGCGATATAAACCTTAGCCATCTGAAGAATACCTGATGGAAGTTCATCACCGATAGTAATAGCAAACTTGCGTCGCTTCAACTCAGCATCCAGCTGCTTGTACTTGCGGATGAAGTTCATAATAAGCTTCTGGATCAAGCTGTTGGCATGCTCATCGTCTGTCCAGTTGTTAGACTGTACACCATCATATTCAAGGTTCTTCAGAGCAGTTGTAGTAAACTTAGAACCCTTAGTGATAATCTCAGCACCAGAATAGTCTTTCACACCCTGAGAAACCTTGCCCTCAGTCAATGTGAGCAACTTATCTACGAGGATATCCTTCAAATCCTCACCCTTTGCCTCATATTCCTCGTCGATTTTAGCGAGAATAATCTTATCCTGCTTCTTAGATTCGCGAGTCTTGATAGCACGAGAGAACATCTTCTTGTCGATGACAATACCGCTCAGAGAAGGGTTAGCCTTCAATGAAGAATCCTTCACATCACCAGCCTTGTCACCAAAGATAGCACGGAGCAATTTCTCTTCAGGAGAAGGATCACTCTCGCCCTTAGGTGAAATCTTACCGATCATGATGTCACCTGGCACGATACGAGCACCAACACGTACTACACCATTGTCATCCAGATCCTTAGTAGCTTCCTCACTTACGTTTGGAATATCGCTAGTAAATTCCTCAACACCGCGCTTAGTCTCACGCACGTCGAGAGAATACTCATCTACGTGAACAGATGTCAATACATCATCACGTACCATACGTTCTGAGATAACGACAGCATCCTCATAGTTGTAACCCTTCCAAGGGATGTAAGCCACGAGCAGGTTGCGACCCAAAGCCAACTCACCATTCTCAGTAGCATAACCCTCTGTCAGGATATCACCCTTCTTCACGCGCTGACCCTTGTTACAGATAGGGCGCAAGTCGATGGTCATATTCTGGTTGGTACGGCGGAACTTAGGAATACGATACTCCTTGAGTGCAGGCTCGAAGCTTACAAACTCCTCATCCTCAGTACGATCGTAGAGAATGCGGATAGTAGTAGCATCTACGTATTCGATAACACCCTCGCCCTCAGCAGTAATCATCGTACGTGAATCCTCACATACCTGCTTCTCAAGACCTGTACCTACGATAGGTGCATCATTGTGAAGCAATGGAACTGCCTGGCGCATCATGTTACATCCCATCAAAGCACGGTGACCATCATCATGCTCCAAGAAAGGAATCAAACCTGCAGATACAGAAGCAATCTGCTGTGGAGATACGTCCACGTAATCTACATTATCTGGAGTTACAACAGGATAATCGGCATCCTGACGGCATTTTACTACGTCGCGGATGAAAGTTCCATCCTCTGTCAGAGGTGCATTACCCTGTCCGATAATCTTTTCTTCTTCGTCCTCAGCTGTCAGGTAAACAACATCCTCGTTTGCCATATCCACCTTGCTGTCTCTAACCTTACGGTAAGGAGTTACGATGAAGCCGAGGTCATTGATCTTGGCATACATACAAAGTGAAGAAATCAAACCGATGTTTGGACCTTCAGGACTCTCAATAGGACAAAGACGACCATAGTGAGTATAGTGTACGTCACGAACCTCGAAACCGGCACGCTCACGAGACAAACCTCCAGGGCCTAAGGCTGAAAGACGACGCTTGTTAGTAACCTCTGCCAATGGGTTGGTCTGGTCCATGAACTGTGACAATGGGTTGGTACCAAAGAATGAGTTGATCACGCTTGAGATAGTCTTGGCATTGATCAGGTCGGTTGGAGTGAACACCTCGTTGTCACGTACATTCATACGCTCACGGATAGTGCGGCTCATACGAGCCAAACCTATAGAGAACTGATTAGCCAACTGCTCACCTACCGTACGTACACGGCGGTTAGACAAGTGGTCGATGTCATCGACAGTAGCACTTGAATTGATCAGCTGGATCAGATATTTGATAATTTCAATGATATCATCTTTAGTCAAGACACGAACATCCATATCAGTATCGAGTCCCAACTTCTTGTTGATACGGTAACGACCTACCTCACCCAAGTCATAACGCTTGTCAGAGAAGAAGAGGTTCTGGAATACTTCGCGTGCACTTGCATCATCGGCAGGATCTGCATTACGCAACTGGCGGTAGATGTAGTTCACGGCCTCTTTCTCAGAGTTACTTGGGTCCTTTGCCAAAGTATTGAAGATGATAGTGAACTTATTTGCAGCTTCCTCATCCTTGTGGAGAAGCACAGTAGAAGCACCACTTTCGAGGATTTCCTCTACATTTTCCTCAGTAAGTTCAGTCTCACGCTCCATGATTACCTCGTTACGCTCGATAGATACAACTTCACCAGTATCCTCATCCACGAAGTCCTCATTCCAGCTTTTCAAGACACGAGCAGCAAGTCTCTTGCCGATAGCAGCCTTCATGTTCTTCTTGTTTACCTTCACTTCCTCAGCGAGGTCGAAGATCTGAAGGATGTCCTTATCCTGCTCATAACCGATGGCACGGAGCAAAGTAGTAACAGGCAACTTCTTCTTACGGTCGATATAGGCATACATGACGTTGTTGATGTCAGTAGCAAACTCAATCCAGCTACCCTTGAATGGGATAATACGTGCAGAATAGAGCATCGTACCATTAGCGTGAACACCCTGACCGAAGAAAACGCCAGGAGAGCGGTGCAACTGAGAAACGACAACTCGCTCAGCACCATTGATCACGAAAGTACCATTATCAGTCATATAAGGTATAGTACCCAAGAATACATCCTGGATAAAAGTACCGAAATCCTCATGGTCAGGATCCGTACAATACAGCTTCATCTTAGCCTTCAAAGGTACGCTATATGTAAGCCCTCTCTCCAGACACTCATCGATAGAATAGCGAGGCGGGTCAATATAGTAATCCAAGAACTCAAGAACGAAATTATTACGAGTATCGGTGATAGGGAAGTTCTCAGAGAACACCTTAAACAAACCGTCATTCTTGCGTTCCTCAGGCGGAGTATCCAACTGTAAGAAGTCTTTAAAAGACTTTAACTGCACATCGAGGAAATCCGGATATGGGTACGGATTATGAACGCTGGCAAAATTTACTCTGTTATCAACAATTTTTGTAGCCATTAGAAGTATTAAATGGTTTTATTAACATTATAAGAAAAGACACAAAAAGGTTAGGACTCGCCTACTGGGAGAATCCTAACCAATATGTAAGAGATGTATTACTCTAAATTACTTGAGCTCTACCTTAGCACCAGCCTCTTCGATGGCCTTCTTAAGGTTCTCAGCCTCGTCCTTAGATACACCCTCCTTGATAGTAGAAGGAGCACCGTCTACGAGATCCTTAGCCTCTTTCAAACCGAGACCACAAGCCTCCTTAACAGCCTTAACAACCTGGAGCTTAGCGCCACCAACCTCAGCGAGGACTACGTCGAAAGAAGACTTCTCCTCAGCTGCAGCTGCACCACCAGCAGCAGGACCAGCAGCTACAGCTACAGCTGCAGCAGCAGGCTCAATACCATACTCGTCCTTGAGGACTGTTGCCAACTCATTAACTTCCTTAACAGTAAGATTTACTAACTCTTCTGCAATAGCTTTAATATCTGCCATTTTTATTCTAAATTTTAATTTTATTTATACTATGAAATGATATAACATTGTGATTGATTACTCAGGACGCTCGCCCAATGTCTTAAGCACACCATGAATAGTGTTGCTTCCTGATTGAAGAGCAGAAATAACGTTCTTTGCTGGAGACTGAAGCAAAGCAACAATCTCTGCAATAACCTCGCTCTTGCTCTTGATTGCTGAAAGTTCAGCGAGTTTGTCAGCACCTACATAGACGCCTTCCTCAGCATAAGCAGCCTTGAGAGCTGGAATGCCATCCTTCTCGTATTCCTTCAACAACTTAGCTGGTACGTTAGCCACGTTAGTGAACATAACTGCTGTAGTACCCTTCAAGCTTCCATAAAGTTCAGAGAAATCGATGTCTGAAGCCTCAAATGCCTTGTGAAGCAAGGTGTTCTTAACAACAACCATCTTGATTTCATTCTGGAAGCACTTGCGACGAAGTGCACTTGTCTTCTCAGCGTTCAATCCTGTAAGATCTACAAGATAGAAGTGAGGAAACTCCTGAAGCTTCTGTCCAAGTTCGGTGATAATAGTATCTTTAACTTCTTTCTTCATTTTACAAAACTTTTAGAGTTATTCAACTGATTTAGGATCAATCTTGATACCCTTACTCATAGTGCTAGAAATAAAGATACTCTTGATATATGTACCTTTAGCAGCAGCAGGCTTCAACTTGATAACTGTATTGATGAACTCCTTAGCATTTCCGTAGATCTGCTCAGATGTCATGCTAACCTTACCGATTGAAGTGTGGATAATACCAGCCTTATCAACCTTAAAGTCAATCTTACCTTGTTTAACTTCCTTAACTGCCTTAGCAACATCCATAGTTACAGTGCCACTCTTAGGGTTAGGCATCAAACCGCGAGGACCGAGAACACGACCCAAAGGACCGATCTTACCCATGCAAGAAGGCATAGTGATGATAACATCAATATCTGTCCAACCACCCTTAATCTTCTCAACATATTCGTCGAGACCTACGTAGTCAGCACCTGCTTCCTTAGCAGCAGCTTCCTGATCAGGAGTACAGAGAGCGAGCACACGTGTTACCTTACCAGTACCATTTGGCAGTGAAACAACACCGCGAACCATCTGGTTAGCCTTACGTGGATCAACACCTAAGCGTACATCGATATCGAGAGATGCATCAAACTTGGTTGTGGTAATTTCCTTAACCAACTCTGCAGCCTCTTTCAAAGTGTATGCCTTCCCTGCTTCAACCTTATCAGCTACTGATTTTTGATTTTTTGTCAGTTTACTCATTTTTCTAATTGAAGTTTTAAATTATTTACCAGGGAAGTCCCCTTTTACAGTAATACCCATACTTCTAGCAGTACCAGCGATGAGCTTCATAGCTGATTCAACAGTAAAGCAATTCAAGTCCTTCATCTTATCCTCAGCGATAGTCTTTACCTGATCCCAAGTAATAGTAGCTACCTTCTGACGGTTTGGTTGAGCAGAACCTGATTTAACTTTAGCAGCTTCTTTCAACTGTACTGCAGCAGGAGGAGTTTTGATTACGAAATCGAATGACTTGTCAGTGTAGTATGTGATAACGACTGGCAACACTTTACCTGCTTTATCCTGGGTGCGGGCGTTGAACTCCTTGCAGAATCCCATAATATTAATACCTTTAGAACCCAGTGCAGGTCCAACTGGAGGTGAAGGATTTGCAGCGCCACCTTTAATCTGTAATTTGATTAATCCAGCAACTTCTTTAGCCATTTCTTTGTTAATATTTAAAATTGAAACTTATAAAGGAGAATGTGTCCGTAACGGCACATTATTCCTTTTCTACTTGCGTATAATTTAACTCTAACGGAGTTTTACGTCCGAAGATCTTAACCATCACCTTCAGCTTATGCTTCTCGGCGTTTACCTCTTCGATAACACCACTGAAACCGCTGAATGGACCATCTGTTACCTTCACAGTCTCATCAACTGCGTATGGCACATCGAGATTTTCTTCAAACTCTGTCTCCTCTGCTGTACCCAACATACGATTGATATCAGACTGAGGAACAGGTGTTGGTTCATCCAAACCTCCAAGGAAACCTAAAACATTAGGCATGAAACGCAGCGTGTGCGCAACATCACCTTTCAGTTTAGCTTCAACAAAAACGTAACCTGGAAGAGAAACCTTCTCTTTAACTACACGTTTACCATTGCGCACAGTTGCATGTTTTTCCACAGGAATCAGAATCTGTGAAACATGAGCTGCGAGCAAATCGTTGTGCTTCATTTCAGCCTCGATGTATTCTTTCACCTTAGCTTCCTTACCGCTTACGGCTTTCAGCACATACCATTTATTACCTGTTGCTGCCATTTCCTATAAAAATTAACCTGGATAAACAACGCCCATGAGAGCCCTAAAAATAGAGTCCATTGCGAACACCACTAATGCAATGACAAGGGAAGCAGATAATACAACCATTGCACTGTGAGTAAGTTCGGCACGAGTTGGCCAAGTAGTCTTATGCGCAAGTTCATCGTAACATGCCTTGCAATAATTTACTATCTTATTCATATTATCTTCTTATTAGCACGGGTTGAAGGGCTCGAACCCTCGACACCTGGTTTTGGAGACCAGTGCTCTACCAACTGAGCTAAACCCGTATGTAACTCCCACTTCCGCAGAAGCGGGAGTCTTTATTTAGTAAATAGAGTATTCTAATTACTTAATGTCGTCAAGAATTGCTGTGATCTGACCAGAACCTACTGTACGACCACCCTCACGGATAGCGAAACGAAGACCCTCGTTCAAAGCAACCTTGTAGATCAATTCAACCTCGATCTCAACGTTATCACCTGGCATTACCATCTCAACTCCCTCTGGAAGCTTGATTTCACCAGTACAGTCCATTGTACGGAGGTAGAACTGTGGACGATATTTGTTACCGAATGGAGTGTGACGACCACCCTCTTCCTTCTTCAATACATAGATAGAAGCCTTGAAGTGATCGTGAGGAGTAATAGCACCTGGGTGTACGACTACCATACCACGCTTAACCTCAGCCTTATCGATACCACGGAGAAGCAAACCTACGTTATCACCTGCCTCACCCTCAGCGAGTACCTTGCGGAACATCTCAACACCAGTGATAACAGACTTCTTGTCCTCACCAAGACCGAGCAACTGAACTTCGTCACCGACCTTGCAACGACCAGTCTCGATACGACCTGTAGCAACAGTACCACGACCTGTGATTGAGAATACGTCCTCGATAGGCATCAAGAATGGCTTATCAACCTCACGCTCAGGCTCCTGAATCCACTCGTCAACTGTATCCATCAAAGTCTCAACAGACTTAACCCACTTCTCAACACCATTCAAAGCACCGAGAGCAGAACCACGGATGATAGGAGTATCCTCTTCGTAACCATACTGCTCGAGGATCTCATGAACTTCCATTTCAACGAGTTCGAGCATCTCCTCATCGTCAACCATATCGCACTTATTCAAGAAAACAACCAAGCGAGGTACGTTTACCTGACGTGCAAGAAGTACGTGCTCACGTGTCTGTGGCATAGGACCGTCAGTAGCAGCAACTACCAAGATAGCACCATCCATCTGAGCAGCACCAGTAACCATGTTCTTTACATAGTCAGCGTGACCCGGACAGTCAACGTGTGCATAGTGACGCTTTGCAGTTTCATACTCGATGTGAGCAGAGTTGATGGTGATACCACGCTCTTTCTCCTCAGGAGCATTATCAATCTGATCGAATGACTTAACTGCCTCAGATGTACCGAGCTTCTCGTTCAATACCTTAGAGATAGCAGCGGTCAGAGTAGTCTTACCATGGTCAACATGACCAATTGTACCAATGTTAACATGCGGTTTGGTACGCACGAATTCTTCTTTAGCCATAGCTTTTCTTTTTATTTATATAAATGAATAATCTGTTCCTCTACCATCCTTAGAAAACTACCGAACGATAGAGCTGTAACTGAGAGTTGAACTCAGGACCTCTTCCTTACCAAGGAAGTGCTCTACCACTGAGCTATTACAGCAAGTTAATAAATTGAGCGGAAAACGGGGCTCAAACCCGCGACCCCCAGCTTGGAAGGCTAGTGCTCTATCAACTGAGCTATTTCCGCAAGTCAAAAGAAGTGGGTGGTGATGGATTCGAACCACCGAAGGCATAGCCAGCAGATTTACAGTCTGCCCCATTTGGCCACTCTGGTAACCACCCTTTTCTTTTTTTTCTTGAGCCTCTTGTCGGATTCGAACCAACGACCCCGAGATTACAAATCACGTGCTCTGGCCAACTGAGCTAAAGAGGCAATCTTTACAGCCGCAATACGACTGATTTTCCACCTATCGGAAAACGGCTGCAAAGTTACAACATTATTTTGAATCTACAAAATTTTTTTCGACTTTTTTTTATCGATTGCGCATTTTTTCTTTAAATTTGGTCAATTGAACCTTCATAGAATCCACTGCCTGGTCAATTCCCTCTTCAAATGTATCGCATGTCTTCTCAACAAATAGTTTCGATCCAGGAACTGCGATTTCCAGGTGAACTTCCTTATTCAAGGCTGTGGCAGGCTTTACGACCTTTAATTGCACCTCTACTTTCTGTATATCTTCGTAAGTTTTTTCTAACTTGGCGATTTTCTTCTCGATAAACGCCTGTAACTTCTCGGTAGCATCGAAATGAATCGACTGAATCTTAATTTCCATAGTGACCTCCAATTTTAAAAGGTTATGCCCTGGGATGGGCTTCTGTATAAACTCGCTTCAACTGCTCGAAGGTGGTATGCGTATAGATCTCCGTGGTGGAGAGCCGGGCATGCCCGAGCAATCTTTTCAAACTTTCTATTCCTGCGTCATGATTCAGCATCGCCGTAGCAAATGTATGTCTCAAGACGTGTGGACTTTTCTTTTTCAACGAGCATACTCTTGACAAGCACTCCTTCACGATTTCTCTTACTTTGGCAGACGTCATTCTTTTTCCCTTATCTGAAAGGAACAAGGCTGGAGATTGACTCTCCACGGTCTGATTGCGCAAGCGAATATACGCTTGGAGGGTTTCATCAAGCTCGCTTCCGAAAGGTACGATGCGCTGCTTGTTGCCCTTGCCGGTAATCTTGATTTCGTGGTTCACAAAACTGATCGCCTCATCATCAAGTCCTACCAATTCCGATAATCTCATACCTGTTTCATAGAATGTCATTATAATAGTACGCGCACGCACGCTATCATAATCTTCACCCCATTTCTGCCTGTCCAGAAGTTCATTCACCTCGCTCTCTTTCAAGAACTGCGGTAAAGGTTTCTCCTTTTTGGGCGTCAGAATGCTATGTGCTGGATCAGTATCTACATAATGCCTTGCCAATGCATACCGGTAGAAAGTGCGAACTGCACTCAGCCGGCGACCGACAGATGATGCCTTATTGCCTTTATCCATCATAGCCTCCATCCAGTTACGGATAATGTCGGAGTCAATGGTCTCCCAAGTGAGGGAGTCTGACAGATTCTGGAAGTATGTCTCAAAGGCCCGAAGGTCTTCCGCATAGCTGTCTATTGTCATTTGCGAGCGATTCATCTCGCATTTTAAATAGTCCAAAAATCCATCAATATTCAACATAACGCTACTCGTATTCTTTTTACGGCAACGAAATTAAGGAAATTATTTCAAACTACCAAATTTTTTGAGGATTTTTTAATCTTTCTGCCAAACTTTGAGGATATTCTCGAGGAAAATCCTCAAAAATGGCGGTAAAATTACTCCTCGTTAGCGCGCAACTGCTGTACGTAGATGGCGTGTTCCATCTTGAGACGCTTCAAAACAGATGGCTTGTCATACTGCTGACGAGCGCGAAGCTCCTTAACAACACCTGTCTTTTCAAACTTTCTCTTAAACTTCTTGAGAGCTCTCTCGATGTTCTCACCGTCCTTAACTGGTACAATAATCATTTTTTTTGCTTTTAATTTATTATGTTAAACTTATAATTTCTGAGCGAAAAGGGCATGATGCCACAATTTGCGGGTGCAAAATTACATCTTATTTATCAAATAACCAAGATTTTAGCCGACTTTTTGCGCAAAATCGTTCATTTTGTGGCATTTAGCCCATTTTCATCCTCTCTAAAACTTCATTTTCTGCTGAAAATCATGCTTTTAGATACAGGAGTACAACTTTTATCTGCCGGAAGACATCACTCTATCCACCGAACGCGTTGCTTCCCTCAACCATTCCAGGTCTTCGCCTTCGAGATAAGGAGAAAGATTTTCAAAGACATCACGATGATAGGTATCGAGCCATTCGATTTCTTCTGGCTGAAGCATGCTGAAATCTACCGGAGTCAGGTCGATAGGACAAAGCGTGAGGGATTCCATCTGCAGGAATTTGCCGAATTCCGTCGTCTGATAGTCTTTTATCAATAATGTATTCTCGATTCTCACTCCGAATTTGCCTGAAAGATAGAGACCCGGCTCATCGGTCACGGTCATGCCAGCACGCAAAGGAGTTGGCTTCCATTCCATACGGATTTGGTGAGGACCTTCGTGTACACTGAGATAAGACCCCACTCCATGTCCCGTACCGTGCAGATAATTATACCCCTCGCGCCACATGCATTCCCTGGCCAGAGCATCCAGTTGAGTGCCTGATGCGCCATCAGGGAATTTGGCGAGTTCCAGTTGGATATGTCCTTTCAGCACCAGCGTATAGACGTGCTTCATCTCCTCTGTCACCGGTCCGAGCGCTATCGTACGGGTGATATCGGTGGTTCCATCCTGATATTGTGCTCCGGAATCTATCAGAATCAAACCTTCCGGCTTGAGAGCAACATCCGTTTCAGGCGTCGCCTCATAGTGAACAATGGCGCCATGTGCCTGATAACCGGCTATCGTATCAAAGGAAATATCACGGAAAAGATGCTGCTCTGCACGAAGCGAAGTAAGTTTGCGGTCGATGGAAATTTCAGTCTGTCCACCAGCCTCCACAGCCGGTTTGAGCCATCTCAGGAACTTGACCATCGCCACTCCATCTCTCAGCATTGCCTGTCGGAAACCCGCGATTTCCCTATCATTTTTCTGTGCTTTCATCGCTGGAACAGGTGAATTTCCTGCAATAATCTCCTGACATTTCACGGTTTTCCACAGAAAATAGCTGGTTTCATCGCCATCCAGAAGGATATTATACTCGGAATATCGCTCCAATCCTTCAGCCACCTTATTATATGGATAGAGCGAAATGCCGTTTTCAGTCAGATAAGCCTTCACCTCGTCATTGATTTTAGCAGAATCCACATAGAGCGAAACCTGCTGGGAGGAAATGAGAAGATAACTGACGAAGACAGGCACACAATGAACATCTGTGCCACGGAGATTGAGTGTCCAGGCGATATCATCGAGCGCAGAAATGAGCATTCCGTCGGCATGACGCTGGCGGAGAGCAGTCCGGATGCGGGAAATTTTGGAAGCAACGGATTCTCCTGCAAATTCCATCGGCTGAATTTCAACAGGATTGGCTGGGATGGCAGGACGATCTGTCCAAATCAGCCCCAACGGGTCTAAATTAGTTCTCACCGTGATGCCGCCCGACTTCCGAAGATCGGCTATCAGCCCCATCGTTTCGTGATAGGAATTTACCATACCATCGAGGCCCACTTCTGCATTTTCGCCTTGCAATTCCTGAGCAAGCCATTCAGAAATAGTAGGAGTTCCCTCAATTTTCAGCTTCATCAACTGGAATTCCGTACCCTTCAACTGCTCCTCGGCAGCCAGGAAATAACGAGAATCAGTCCACAAAGCAGCTGATTTCATCGTAACCACCGCCGTTCCGGCAGAGCCGTTGAATCCGGAAATCCAAGTCCTACCCTGCCAATGATCGGCCACATATTCGCTCTGATGAGCGTCTGTACTTGGGAAAATAAAGGCAGAAAGATGCTCTCGGCGCATCACTTCCCTCAAACTTTCCAATCTCTGATTGATTTCATTCATAATTTTATCTCTATTATATCTTAATTTGCATCTGATTATATCTCTACCATATTCTAATTTGCGTCTGATTAAATCTCTGTCATACATCTTAGTTTGCATCTGATTAAATCTCAGCGATATCTTCATCTCTGAGATTCCATTCTGAGCATTTTACACCTTATTATATATATAGGGAAAGGAAGCATCAGAAGAATCGCCCCAAAGGCGCAGAAAGAATCACCCCTAAAAATCACAGAAAGAATCATCAAAATAATCCAGTAGAATCTTCGAAAACGACTGAAAGATTCGATAAAAACCAGCCGGAAGCAGGAATTTTTCTTTCCATCAGAACGCATTTTGCTAATTAGAGATTACAAAGATAATAATTTTAAGAATTAACAACAAATTTAAGCGCAAATAAATGCACGTTTTACATTACTTTTTAGTAATTTTGCGGTCGGAAAAGAAAAATGAAGGTAAATATACTTTCAGATAGGTTTCACACCTCTCAAAGAGGGATTTCAGCAGTTAAGAAAAAGAATTTATAAACAACTTAATATAAAAAATTGTAGTTATGGAATTTTTAACTAATGACAAGCTTTTGATCGTCGGTGCCGGCGGTATGATTGGTTCTAACATGGTTCAGAGCGCTTTGATGCTCGGTCTTACTCCAAACATTTGTCTCTACGATATCTACGAGCCAGGTGTTCACGGTGTATTCGATGAGATTCAGCAGTGTGCATTCCCAGGCGTTAACGTAACTTATACTGTTAACCCAGAGGAGGCTTTCACTGGTGCTAAATATATCATTTCTTCAGGCGGTGCTCCTCGTAAGGAGGGTATGACTCGTGAGGACCTCCTCAAGGGTAACTGCAAGATCGCAGCAGAGTTCGGTGACAACATCAAGAAGTACTGCCCAGAGGTAGAGCACGTTGTTGTTATCTTCAACCCAGCTGACGTTACAGCTTTGACAGCATTGATCCACTCAGGTTTGAAGCCAAACCAGTTGACATCACTCGCAGCTCTCGACTCTACTCGTTTGCAGCAGGCTTTGGCCCTCGAGTTTGGTGTACAGCAGGATAAGGTAACTGGCGCTCACACTTATGGTGGTCACGGCGAGCAGATGGCTGTATTCGCTTCTCAGGTTAAGGTTGACGGCAAGCCATTGTCAGAGATGGGTCTTTCTGACGAGCGTTGGGAGGAGATCAAGCACCACACAGTACAGGGTGGTTCTAACATCATCAAGCTCCGTGGCCGTTCTTCATTCCAGAGCCCAGCTTACAATGCAGTGAAGATGATCGAGGCTGCTATGGGTGGTGAGAAGTTCACATTGCCTGCTGGCTGCTATGTAAACCACGACAAGCTCGGTTTCAAGAACGTAATGATGGCTATGCCTACTACTATCGACAAGACTGGTGTTCACTTCACAGAGCCTACAGGTACTGAGGAAGAGCTTGCAAGCCTCGCTAAGTCTTACGAGCACCTTTGCAAGATGCGCGATGAGATCGTAGAGCTTGGTATCGTTCCTCCAGTAGCTGAGTGGAAAGAGATGAACCCTAACTTGTAATTCTTCTTCTTAGAATTTTTATAAGTGAATGAGATAGGGCTGAATTGTGAGATGATTTCTTGCGATTCAGCCTTTTTCTTTATCCCTTAAAGAAACTGTCATTACTGTATCTGTCATTACTGTCATCAGCTGTATTTTGTCAATAATGCCATTACGGTCATAGCTTGCTGGTTCAAAATCAGCCCATAATGGTTATTTTTTCCGTAATTTAGATGAAATGACTTTGGCATATTTTTTGTAATTTTGCAAACGAGAAAGAATTCATCCCCCAAAAAGATGGGAAAAAGTTGGGAAACAATCGAGAAAAAAATCCCAACGGATAGAGGAAATTCATTCCGTTTCCACAAAAAACATGGGAAGAATTGAGAAAATCTTTCCACAAAAAAATGGGAAAAAGTTGGGAAAGACAAATCATAATATTAAAGAAAGAAAAATGGAACTGATTAAAAACAAAACTTTCGGTGGTGAACGCCCACTCTTTGGCGCGCACGACGCCCGTTTGGAAGATATCACTATCACTGATGGAGAATCAGGTATCAAGTGCTGCAAGAACATAGAATGCCACAACTCTAAATTCTATGGAAAATATCCTTGGTGGCACGTGGACGGTTCTCTCATCACAGACTGCTATTTCGCACCTGAAAGCCGATCTGCTATCTGGTACAGCAACAATATGGTGATGAAAGACTGCACTATTGACGGACCGAAATTTTTCAGGGAAATGAAAAACCTCGAACTGGAGAATGTCAATATCACGGATGCTGACGAAACTTTCTGGAAAGTGGATGGACTGAAAATCAAGAATGTAAAACTGCACGAAGGTACATACCCATTCATGTTCTCAAAGAATATCTATGTGGACGGACTGGAAAGCGACTCGAAATATGTATTCCAGTACTGCCAGAATGTAGAAATTCACAACGCCAAGATTACCACCAAAGATAGTTTCTGGGAATGTGAGAATGTAACCGTATATGATTCTGAACTGAACGGAGAATATCTCGCATGGCACAGTAAGAACATCAAGTTGGTGCGCTGCCACATCAGCGGCGAACAACCTCTCTGCTATATGGATCATGTGATACTGGAAGACTGCACTTTCGACAAGGAATGCGACCGTGCTTTCGAGGACTGTAGCAATATCGATGCACACATCAAGGGCTGTATCACCAATATCAAAAATCCTATTTCCGGTCGAATCGAGGCCGACAAAGTGGGCAGCATCACCTATACCGAGTTTGCCAAAGCTCCTCAGGGCGCCTGCGAAATCATCGACAAATCGGAAGGTAAATAGTCAAATTCTACGGACCTAACTTTTATGAAAGTCCGTACAGAAAAAACGATACACTCATATCCCGTTCTTTAAAAGAACCTGACTAACAAAGAAAATAGAAAAAGAAATATGAAATACAATTTTGATGAAATCATCGACCGCCGGGGCACCAATTCCTACAAATGGGACCTGGTAAAGGAGGAAGATGTTATCCCTATGTGGGTAGCCGATATGGACTTCCAGACTGCTCCTGCCATCATCGAGGCCCTGCAGAAGCGAGTAGCTCACGGCATCTTCGGCTACACCCTGGTACCGGACTCTTACTACGAGGCCATCACCAGCTGGTTTGCCCGCCGCCACCATTGGAACATCGAGAAAGACTGGATACTCTATACATCGGGCGTAGTACCTGCCATTTCCTGCTGCCTGAAGGCCATCTGCATGCCTGGCGAACAAGTGCTGGTGCAGACTCCTGTATATAACTGCTTCTTCTCATGCATCAAAAACAGTGGTTGCGAGGTGGTAGAAAACGAATTGAGACGAGTAGGAAACTGCACTTACGAGATAGATTTCGAGGATTTCGAGCGCAAATGTGCTGACGAAAAGACAACTGCTTTCATCCTCTGCAACCCTCACAACCCTGCCGGAAGGGTATGGAAAAAGGAGGAATTGAAGCGCATGAACGACATCTGTCTGAAGCATAACGTAAAGATAATTGCCGACGAAATCCATTGCGAGCTTGTGATGCCGGGCTATCAGTACGTTCCGTTCGCAAACATCAGCGAAGCCTGCAGAGACAACTGCGTGATATTGAATTCTCCATCCAAATCATTCAATATTGCCGGTCTTCAGATAGCCAACATCATCTGTCCGGATGCCGCATTGCGACGCCGTATCAACAGGGCTATCAATATCAACGAGGTGTGTGATGTCAACCCATTCGGAGTCATTGCTCTCCAGGCTGCATACAACGAGAGTGAGGAATGGCTGGACGAACTGAACCTGTATCTCTATGAGAACTATCAGACCGTAAAGGAATTTTTCAATTCCGAATTACCTCAGGTTCGAGTTACCCGTCTGGAAGGCACATACCTGGTATGGCTCGACATCCTGCCTTTCGAACTATCGAGCGACGAGGCTTATGAGAAGCTGATGAATGACGGCAAGGTATTTGTGAATAGCGGCACCATGTATGGCAGAAAAGCCGGTCAGGGATTCCTGCGCCTCAACATCGCCTGTCCTCGCAAGACCCTGATGCAGGGACTGATCCGTATCGCCAGAGTATTGAGTCAGTACGTGGAAGACGAGGATACTGGTTGTCCGATGTAATTTTGAGTGAAGAGTGAAGAACGAAGAGTGAAGAATTCAAATGCTTTTCGTGCTTCACTCTATTAGAATATAAACTATTAGAATATAAAACTGAAAGACAATGGAAAATGAAGTTTTGAAAGCCATTAAGGAGAGAAGAAGTATCCGTAGATACAAGGCTGATCAGATTACCGATGAGGAACTGAAAGCTGTATTGGAGGCAGGCACATGGGCTGCCACTGGTCATGGCACTCAGGAACCATTCATCATCGCAGTACAGAATCCGGAGACCTGCGCCCAGCTTCGCAAGATGAATGCTGAGGTGATGGGTGTAGAGAGTGATCCTTACTATGGAGCACCAACCATCGTCATCGTTTTGGCTCCAGAGAGCAATGCGAACGCCATCAAGGACGGCAGTCTCATCCTCGGCAATATGATGTTGGCAGCCCACTCTATCGGTCTTTCTTCTTGCTGGATCAATCGCGAGGATGCCATGTTTGCTTCCGAGGAGGGCAAAAATCTGTTGAAAGAGTGGAATCTTCCTGTAGGTTTGATAGGAGTTGGAGCCTTGGCATTAGGCTATGCATCTGCTCATCCGCATACCGTGAAGCCTCGCAAAGAGGATTATTACCGCATCATAAAGTAAGAAAAGATATTTCAGTCTCATTTTACTGAAATACAATATTATTGCACAAAAGTGTAGAAAAGTATTTTTACTATTCTACACTTTTGATTTACTTCCCAAAACACATTATGTGGAATTATTTATTGATTATATCTCAAAACTTGAAGTACGAAAAACACAAAGACAAACTACTGTATAGATGTTTCATATTTGAAATCTATTGAAATTCACTTCATTACTCTACATTTCATTCTGTCAAATCTACAAATCTTCGCCATTGGCTTTATTGTAACCATTCTCATAAAATATAACTATTCTATAATCACCTCCATTTTTTTGTATCTCAAACCAAACGGTTCTATTTATTAGACCATTGATAACCTCTTGTCTAATTTTTAATAAATCATCTTCAGTTATATTACTTTCATTCAAACCACGCTTTTTTAACTCTTTAGCTATCTCTTCTCCATAAGTTGTACAATCGGTTGAAAACTGACTATATACAGCTTGATATTCTTTATGATTGATACCCATCTCATAACCAACATCTTCCCCCTCTGGAATGATATACTTGTCATGATTTGGAAAATATTGGTATTTTGGATTATTCTTAAACTGCTCACAAAGATTATTGAAATGTTCTTTTATGAGAGTTTCAGTAGAAGCTCTTTGATCCATTATATTCAATCTCCAAACCTTTCCTTTTACCGTTTGAATTAAAACAAAAACATCTTTTCCATTAAATTCTCCACTAAGCCCTGGTAAGCCATTTATTTGAACAAACCCCTTATTCTTTAGCTTTTGTTCCATTTCCTGCTTGGTTCCATCCACAGGAATGCCCAAGAATTTAGTAACCTCTTTCTGTGCAAATGATACAATAGAGAGCATCAAAAGTATCACAACTAAACTTATTTTTTTCATTGGCTTTTATTTTTTTATCAAATATTTATTAGATTTGTATATTTAATCGCAAAGTTAACAAAAATATATCAAATATCATACATTCAAAATGAACTTTCTGCAAAAACAAACTATTTTTTAAACATTTACAATTTATAAGTTAAAAAATCGAGTTCTCTGCTCTAAAACTATGTTTAGCAAGTGATAAAACTATGACTTGAGCGCATACCCTCATTTTGCAGTCATTTACCGCATCTGAAGATTATCATTACCGCATCTGAAGATTGTCATTTACCGCATCTGAAAACCGTCATTTATCACTTCAGAAGGTAGAAATTTATCACTTCTGCATAAAATCGCAAGTTTACGCACACTAAAATTTGCTGGTTACAAAAAAAGCAATACTTTTGCACCATAAATACAAAAGTACTGCTTTCATAAAATTATATTCTCCCTGAGAAAGGGGGCTTACTTCTTTGCGAAAAGAAAATCTTCCTATACTGACTATACTTAAAGCTGCACCTTAGAAAGAACCTTATCTGTTGCGCCAGACAGGCTCGCTACGAATTCTCCAGCCTTTTCTCCCGCAGACTTCAGGAAAGCTTCGTCATTCATCATCGACTTCATCAAGCCTGCAAAGTCCTCAAAATTGTTGATTTCGAATCCGCCGCCAGACTTCAGCAAGCCCTGAGCTTCCTGGAATTTCTTGTTGTTAGGACCGAAAATAACCGGCATATTCCATACGGCAGCCTCCAGGGTATTATGGATACCAACTCCGAAACCACCTCCGATATAAGCCACATCGCCATAATGGTACATGCTGCTCAGCAGTCCGAAACAGTCGATGATCAGCACATCTGCTCCAGCAGCTTCCTCAGGAGTAGTCTGAGTATAGCGCACCACCTTCTTATCCTTCAGCAGAGAAAGAATCAGTTTCAGATGTTCCTCGGCTATGACATGAGGAGCTATCAGCAAGCGCCAATCCTTATGCTCATTGAAGAAGCGGATGAAGATTTCCTCATCAGGAGGCCATGAACTGCCTGTTACAAACACTTTGTAATCCTGAGAAGGAACGGATGCAGACTTACCTGCAGGGGATTCTGTCAAAGGACCATCAGAAGAATACCTATCAGCAGAAATTCCCTTTCTGAACGCCTCGCAGATAGGCAGATGCTTGGCTGCTTCCTTGATCTGCAGCACACGGTCGAAGCGGGTATCTCCCACCACATCCACATCCGTAATACCGATGCCGGCGAGCAGTCGCTTGCTCTCCTCATTCTGCACAAAGAAACGGGTGAAGCACTTCAAGACATTTGCATAGCTCCTGCCATACCACTTGAAAAATACCTGATCCTCACGAAAGATACTGCTCACACTATATGTAGGAATGTTGCGGTACTTGAGAATATGAAGGAAATTAGACCAGAATTCATACTTGATGAAAAAAGCCATCACAGGGCGCACCAGGCGAAGGAAACGGATGGCATTCAGGCGGGTATCCACCGGCATATAGCAGATGATGTCAGCGCCCTCATAATTCTTGCGCACCTCATATCCGGAAGGCGAATAGAAGGTAAGCAGAATCTTATACTGGGGATAATCTCTGCGGATGCGCTCCATCAAAGGACGACCCTGTTCAAACTCGCCAAGTGATGCGGCATGAAACCAGATATACTTTTCGGAAGGATCCACATTTTCCCTCAGTACCCTGAAGGCATCGCGCTCACCTCGCCACATCTTGCGCACCTTCTCATTGAAAAGGCTGGCGATGGCGATTCCCCAAAGCACGAAATAAATGACGACATTATAGATCATGTTTTTCTTTTTTTTCGGTTAGTATCTATAAATATCTAAATATAAATTGAATTCTCTCTGAGGAAAATCCCCGCACAAAGCAGAAATTTTCCACAGAAAGAGATAAAATATGCTGACTGCGAGCTTATCCGAGAACCTCAATGGCTCTGCGGAGACGCTTCAGAGTCTCCTCCTTGCCGAGGAAGGCTGAGATATCAAACATACCTGGACCCTTACCCTCGCCTACGAGCGTGAGACGGAAAGCATTCATCACATCACCGAGCTTATAGCCCTTATCCTCTACCCATTTCATCACAACAGGCTCCTGACCCTCGATAGAGAAATCCTCGATACCCTCCAGCACTTCAGCAAGTTCGGTCATCTGCTGAGCAGAATACTCCTTCCAGCGCTTCTTGACTGTCTTGGCATCATACTCTGTAGGAGGAATGAAGAAGAATGAGCACAATGGCCACAACTCATATACGAAGTTCACGCGATCCTTCATCATGTGTACCACCTGCTTCACGCGGTCCATTGTCTCCTCCACACCGTTATTAGCCACGATAGGCGCAAAGAGATTGGCTATCTCATCATCGCTCTTCATGAGGATGTACTCATGGTTGAACCAGATGCCCTTCTTGAAGTCAAACTTGGCTCCTGCCTTAGAGCAGCGGGAGATATCGAAAGCCTTCACCAGTTCGTCGAGAGAGAAGATTTCCTGCTCTGTGCCAGGATTCCAGCCCAGCAATGCAAGGAAATTGACTACTGCTTCTGGGAAATAACCGCTCTCACGATAACCAGAAGAAACCTCGCCGGTCTTAGGATCGTGCCACTCCAATGGGAATACAGGGAAACCGAGACGGTCGCCATCACGCTTACTCAACTTACCCTTACCCTCTGGCTTGAGAAGCAATGGAAGATGGGCAAAGCGAGGCATGGTATCCTCCCAGCCGAAAGCCTTGTAGAGAAGTACATGCAATGGTGCACTTGGCAACCACTCCTCGCCGCGGATCACATGAGAGATTTCCATCAGATGATCGTCCACGATATTAGCCAGGTGATAAGTAGGAAGCTCGTCGGCACTCTTGTAGAGCACCTTGTCGTCGAGGATATCGCTCATCACCTTCACATCGCCACGAATCATATCGTTGACGTGGATTTCCTCTCCAGGTTCTATCTTGAAACGTACGGTATATTGCTTGCCGTCTGTGATGAGCTGGTCCACCTCTTCCTGAGAAAGGGTGAGAGAATTACGCATCTGCATACGGGTGTGGGCATCATACTGGAAATTCTGGATTTCAGCACGCTTGGCCTCCAGTTCCTCTGGAGTATCAAAAGCGATGTAAGCCTTGCCATTGTCGAGAAGCTGCTGTACATATTTCTTATAGATGTCACGACGCTCGCTCTGACGGTAAGGACCATGCTCACCACCGAAACTCACTCCCTCATCAAACTTGATGCCGAGCCACTTGAATGACTCCAGGATATATTCCTCGGCACCTGGTACGAAACGATGAGAGTCAGTATCCTCGATACGGAACACAAGTTCACCACCATGCTGGCGAGCAAACAAATAATTATAGAGGGCGGTACGTACACCACCAATGTGCAATGCACCCGTAGGACTTGGGGCAAAACGCACTCTTACTTTTCTATCTGCCATGTCTTATTTTATAGCTATTTTCAAAATTTTCTGCAAATTTACATCTTTTTTTGCGATTATAATAGTTTTTTTTCGTATTTTCGCACATGAAAAGGGAAATATGGGGTAAATCGGCATTTTTATTCAAAGAAATGCTCCTTTTTATCCATAAATATTCAAAAGTGAAGAGACTTTCCCACCAATCCAACAAGAAAAACAAAAACAAAAAAATATGAGTATATTCAATAATCCGGAAGAAAACTATTGGCGCAACCTGGTGACTAAGGCCATACTAGTCTGCATGACCGTGGCTGTCATCGTATGGTTTCTGCCTCGCAATGAGGGTCGCCAGTACCGATACGATGTAGGAAAACCATGGATGTACGGCTCTGTCATCGCCAAGTTCGACTTTCCAATCTACAAAACCGATGAAGCTATCAAGCACGAACAGGATTCGATGATGAACCAGTTCCAGCCCTACTATGGCCTGAATCCAACGGTGGAAAACGTGCAGGTGAACCGATTTCTCCACGATTTCCAGAAGGGAATACCCGGTCTGCCTAATGAATTTGTGGGGCTCATAGCCAACGAACTGCACAATGTCTATCAGATGGGCATCATCAACACCACGGAGTACAACCGCATCTTCAAGGATTCTACCAGCACCATCCGAATCATCAGCGGAAAGAACGTGAAAAGCGTGCCTATCAAGTCGTTCTACTCTACGATAGCCGCCTATGAGCATCTCTTTGCCAACGAAAAATTGGCTGCCCAGCGACCGCTGCTCTCCCGCTGCAACCTCAACAACTATATAGAGGCCAACATCATCTACGAAAAAGAGAAAAGCGAAACCGAGAAAAACGACCTACTGAGCAGCATTCCATTGGCAAGCGGAATGGTGATGAGCGGACAGAAAATCGTGGACAGAGGCGAGGTGATCAGCGACTACACCTTCCGCGTGCTCACATCCTTCGACAAGGAAATGAAACGGCGCGCGTCCACTGAGGAGGAAATCACCACCACCATCATCGGACAGGTGCTCTTCGTATTCATCCTTGTCATGATGTTTACGTCATACCTCTCGCTCTTCCGCAAAGACTATTTCGAAAAACCGCGCAGCATCACGATGCTCTATGCGATGATCACGCTCTTCCCTATCCTGGTATCGCTGATGATGAAGCACAATTTCTTCTCTGTGTATATCATCCCGTTTGCCATGGTGCCTATCTTCGTAAGAGTATTTATGGATTCCCGCACGGCATTCATCACCCATGTCACGATGATTCTGATATGTGCGGCGGCTGTAAAATACCAGTATGAATTCATCATCGTGCAGCTGGCTTCCGGACTGGTGGCCATCTATTCGCTCCGTGAACTGAGCAAGCGCTCGCAGATATTCATCACAGCCCTGCTGGTAACGGTGGCAAGCGGAGTAGTATATTTGGCACTGCAGCTGATGCAGGACAACGAGGTATTCAATATCGACACCAGCATGTACACCCATTTCACCATCAACGGCATCTTCCTATTGCTTTCCTATCCACTGATGTATCTGATAGAAAAGCTGTTCGGATTTATCTCGAATGTCACATTGTTTGAACTTTCGAATACCAACAAGGGACTGCTGCGCAACCTGAGCGAGATAGCTCCAGGCACCTTCCAGCACTCCATCACCGTGGGAAATCTGGCTGCCGAAATCGCCAACCGCATCCATGCCAACAGTCTGCTCGTGCGTACGGGTGCATTATATCATGACATCGGCAAGATGAGCAATCCTGTATTCTTCACCGAAAATCAGGCTGGCGTCAATCCGCACGACCAGCTTACCAATCTGGAGAGTGCACAGATCATCATCAGCCACGTGACCGAAGGCTTGAAAATGGCAGAAAAGGCCAACCTTCCTGGCATCATCAAGGATTTCATCTCCACCCATCACGGCACCGGGCTTACCAAGTATTTCTATATTAATTATTGTAATGCCCATCCAGATGAAAATGTAAACAAGGAGCTTTTCCAGTATCCTGGTCCGAATCCATTCACCCGTGAGCAGGCTATTCTGATGATGGCCGACACGGTGGAAGCAGCCTCCCGCTCGCTCAACGAATATACCGAGGAAAGCATCAGCACGCTCATCAACAAGCTCATCGACGGTCAGGTGGCTGAAGGTTTCTTCAAGGAATGTCCTATCACCTTCCGCGACATCGCCCTGGCCAAAGTGGTGCTCACAGAGCGTCTGAAATCCATTTATCATACGCGAATTTCGTATCCGCATCTGAACAAATAACTGGTGATTATTGAACATAAATAAATCCCGATTTATTGCACATATCATTTATTCTGTGCAGTAATTTGGGATTTTATTGTTAATATACTTTAAATAAGAAATAAAAGCAGTAGCGAAATAGAACATTCTTCTTACCTTTGCGGACGTTTTTATTTAAATTTATTAAAATGAAGAAACTAAAATTAGTTTGTGTTGCCATTGCGATGGCAGGTGCAGCACCTACTTTTGCAGGTGGTTTGCTCACTAATACAAACCAACATGTAGCATTCAATAGAATGATGAGCCGTGAGGCTTCCATCGGTATCGATGGTGTTTATTACAACCCAGCAGGCGTTGTATTCATGGGTGAAGGCCACCATCTTGCCATCAACTGGCAGTTGGCTTACCAAACTCGTACTATCAACAATGATTACAAATTGTTTACTAATAATGTAAACAATCCTATCACTCCTCGTGATTTCAAGGGTAAGGCTTTTGCCCCAGTTATTCCTTCTTTCCAGTATGCCTACAACAAGGGCAAATGGTCGTTCCAGGCTAACTTCTCTCTAACTGGCGGTGGCGGTAAGTGTACCTTCGATGATGGATTGGGCTCTTTCGAGAAAATCGTATCAGAGACTGCTATTGCTGCTTGCGGACTGGCAGGTGTCGTTGACCAGACTTTAGGCAATACACTCGGTCAACAAGGCATGGAAATGTTCACTTCAGACCAGGCTTTCGGCAAAACCGGCAAGTACAGCTTCAACAGTTATATGCACGGTCGCCAGTATTACTATGGTCTCTCTGCAGGTGCTGCATATAAATTCTGCGATAACTTCAGCGCATTCTTGGGTGTTCGCGGTGTCTATGCATTAACCAACTACTATGGATATGTAGAAAACATCAATGTAGGCAATATGCCTCTCTATAAAGTGCTCGACCCTACGAAGGAAAATGCTGCCAACATCGAGTTGAGCTGCGACCAGACTGGTGTAGGTTTCACTCCTATCATCGGCGTAGATTACAAGACAGGCCGCTGGAACTTCTCTGCTAAATACGAGTTCAAGACCCGTATTCGCCTGAAGAACAAGTCAGTAAACCAGACTCCAAGTATCGGTAACTTGCCAGCCAACCTTGCCAATCAGATGACAGGCATCCTGACTGCAAGATATCAGCAGGCTGGCCTTCCACTTGAGCAGGCTAAGCAACAGGCAGAAAACACAACCAATACTGTATTGTCAGACCCAAAAGTAGGTGCTACCATGATGGGCTTGAAGACCCAGTTTGACCAGAAGTTGAACAAGGCTATCGGTGAATATGAGGATGGCAAGAAGATTGCTGGCGATATTCCTGGCTACTTGGCTCTCGGTATCGGCTACAGCCCTGTCGATGCAGTAAGAGTAAACGTAGGTTTCCACTGGTTCGACGACAAGAATGCTACATCTTACAACAACCGCAACAAGGAGTTGAAGCGTGGTACCTTGGAGTACAACGCAGGTGTTGAGGTGGATGTCAACAAGAAGATTACCTTGAGTACAGGTTGGCAGAACACCAACTATGGCTTGAGCGATGAATATATGGATGACAAGTCATTCGTTGTTAGTTCTAACTCTGCTGCTATCGGTGGTGTTTATCACATCAACAAGAAGATGGATCTCAACGTAGCTTACTTCCACACATTCTATCAGCACAAGAAGACTTCCGAGACAGTTCAGCTTGCAGTTGACAAGAGCGTCGTCTATAATTCAGACTATACACGTAATAACAACGTGTTTGCGGTAGGTCTCGACATTAATTTCTAAATGATAGATCGTTCTGAATAGGAATCCTGAAGAAATTCGGAACACATAACTACAACAATCAAAAGAGGGTGTGTCATAAGTCAAAGACACATCCTCTTTTTCGTTTCTTCATTGATTTTCTTCACATGTTTTTTCTTTCATCGGATTTCACGGATAAATCGGAGGCAGTTTTGCTTATCGGATTATTCACGGATTTCCGCAGATATTTGGCCTCTGGCCAATGGCTGGCGCCATAGCGATCCAATTAAATTATAATATTCTCTCTTACATCGGATCCACATCATAATAAATGACCAAAGCCCCATATCGCGGATCTTTCGACATTTTTTCTTGAGCAAACAACAGGAATTCCCTCACTTTCCTATAGTCGAGAGAATTCTCCAACTTGATGACTATCTTACGGATATTCATTGTCTTCACACGAGCCACTGCAGGCTTATCAGGCCCTAAGATTCTCTCCCCAAACCATCCTCGCAAGGTCTGTCCCAGCTCCATACTTGCCTGCTGACAGACTTTCTCATGCTTGTGCTTCAGATAGACGTTGATGAGATGATAGAAAGGCGGATAATGAAAGGCTCTACGTTCTTCCAACAAGTCGCGGTAGAAAGTGGCATAATCATTGTGAACCACCTGCGAGATAACAGGCAATTCCGGAGATTTCGTCTGCAGAATCACCAGTCCTCGCTTGCCCTTTCTGCCAGCCCTTCCACTCACCTGCGCCATCATCATAAAGGCATGTTCGTAGGCCCGAAAGTCAGGATAATTGAGCATCGAGTCGGCATTGAGAATACCCACAACGCTCACCTTGTCAAAATCCAGTCCCTTGGAAATCATCTGCGTACCGATAAGCAGGTTGGTCTTTCCCGAAGAAAAATCCTCTATCAGGCGCTCATAGGCATTGCGGGTGCGGGTCGTATCAAGATCCATACGGGCAATACGCGCCTCAGGGAAGATTTCAGTCAACTGATCTTCCACCTTCTCTGTTCCGATACCACGCCCCGTCAATTCGGTACTTCCACAGTTAGGACATTCCGTAGGAACAGGATACGTGTAGCCACAATAATGGCAGGTAAGCAGATTGATATTCTTATGCAATGTGAGCGACACATCACAGTTTTTGCATTTCGGAACCCATCCACAGACCTTACACTCAATCATCGGCGCAAAACCGCGTCTGTTCTGAAAGAGAATAGCCTGTTCGCCACGCTGCAAGGCCTCTCTTACAGCAGCCAAGAGTTGTGGCGAATATGCCCCCTTCATGATCTTGCGATGGCGCAAATCCTTCACATCCACCACCTGTATTTCCGGCATCTGGATGTCTTTATATCGCGTTTTCATCTCCACCAGACCATACTTTCCCTGCTGGGCATTGTAATAACTTTCCATCGAAGGAGTAGCCGTACCCAAGAGCACTTTGGCTTCGGGATACATACTTGCCAAAACGATGGCTGCGCTGCGGGCATGATAGCGAGGAGCGGGATCCTGCTGCTTGAAACTGGTTTCATGCTCCTCATCCACTATCACAAGTCCGAGTTTCTGAAAAGGCAGGAAGACTGCACTTCTGGCTCCTAAGATGACATCATAAGGATGATCAGACATCTGTTTCTGCCAGATTTCCACACGCTCTGCATCGCTATATTTCGAGTGATAGATACCAAGTCGGTCTCCAAAAACCCGGTGAAGACGTTCCATAATCTGCACCGTAAGCGCAATTTCCGGCAAGAGATAAAGTACCTGCTTATGCTCATCGAGCGCCTGTTTGATGAGGTGGATATAGACCTCCGTCTTACCGCTGGAAGTTACGCCATGCAAGAGCACCACATTCTTCTTCATCATCTGCATCAGAATCTGGTTGTAAGCATCCTGCTGAGGCATCGAGAGCGGTTTGATCAACTCGAAATGAGATTCGCCAGATGTATTCAGACGCCCTACTTCTATCTCGTATGTAAAAAGAAATCCCTTATCTATCAGACTTTTGATAATGGCAGAGGTGGAATGACTCTCGTTCATTAGTTCCTCCTTTGTTACTTTTTCTATAAAAGAAGGAATATCAGAAGGCTGGTTTCCATTTGAAGAAGGAATATCAGGAGACTGCATATTTCTCAATTCATAGAATTCCTCCCGCAGCAGTCCGTTTTCATCTACTTCGTTTTCGAGAAGAATACCCCAATGAGACAGTTGGAGGAAGGTGGTAAAAGCCTTCATTTGCTTGACAGCCCTCCCCATCATCTGAAGCGCCACACGGAGCGTCTGAGGATTGCGATAAGCACTCGACAAACCGACATATAGCTCCATTTTGGGTTTAAACTTCTCTGTAGATTTCAGTCCAGCCGGGAAAGCAGCATTATAGACATCACCCAATGGAGACATGTAATAATCGCTGATCCACGACCAGAGCCGGTATTGCCTTTCCAGAAGCACAGGGTTTTCATCCAGCACCTGCTCTATCGGTTTCACCTCAAAAGCAGGCTTCTCATCATGCGTTTTCACCGCCATACCGATATACTTCTTGCTCCTTCCTAAGGGTACGAGCAGGCGCTTGCCAAACACAACCCTCCCTTCCATTCCTTCAGGAACAGAATAGGTAAACAAGCCTGGAAGCGGCAAAGGAAGTATCACATCTACGTATTTCATACAGAAAAGTCATCTTGAGAATTATATCGTTGTGCAAAGATAACAATAAAAAAGCAGATACCCAATAAAGGATATCTGCTTTTATATATTTTAAGAAAGCCAGACTGAACTGGACCCGATTTTTAGAACCAGTAGCCAAGCGCAATCTGCCATGAATTGTTGCGGCTTCTATCACTACCCAAAACTGTTTCGCCCACCTTTTCGAGAGAGGCATCTGCAGTCTTTCCACAAGCAATATTGTAGTTAGCAGAAAGCTGTACGTGGCTCAACAAAGTAACACCAGCACCCACATTGACGCTGAAATTAGACTTCTTCAAAGAATAACTGCTACCAGTATCCCACTTGAAATTCTTATCACCTACGTTGATTCCCCACTGAGGACCCGCAAAGAGGAAGATATTTGCCACGCTGCTCAATCCCCAACCATAGCGTACATTCACAGGAATGTTGAGAGACTTCTGCTTTACATTCTCCTTGAAATATGAATTATCAGTTCCCTGATACTTCACGTCAGCCTCTTTCTGATCATAGAGAGCAGCTGCATCGAAACTCAAACCTACTACTGGCAAGGTGATCTTTACCATAGGACCTACGAAGAAACCTGTCTTATTAGAAGCATCGAAGACATCTTTGCTGAAAGACATATTGGTAACGTTCAAACCACCTTTCAAACCAAACTTAACCTGTGCATTAGCCTGCTGCACGAACAGCAATGATGCCAACAACATAAAAGTCAATACTTTTTTCATACCTATTTCTCTATTTTTATTTCTAATAATTGTTGTTCAAATCATATAATTCCAACGATTGTTACTCCGATAAATATCATTCTAACGATTAGGATTTCTATCATTATTATTCTAATGATTGATATTTCCGATAGTTATTATTTCCAACAATTAGAACCAAACCAATTAATGGCGCTCTCTTCTGACAGAAACGCGGGCTGCACTGGAGGTAGAAGAACCAGAACTGCGCTGGCGACGTCTTCTTACACTCGAAGAAGAACCAGAAGACTTAGAAGAACTTCTGCGGTTCTTCTTGACAGTCTTTGCATCCTTCTTACCGGCATTGGAAATACTATCCAGAGAATCCTTTCTCGCCTGATCGCCCCAGATATTCTTCTCGAAGGCAGCCAATTCAGCCTCTATCCTCTTCTGCTCCTTGCTCATAGCCGAATCAGAAGGACAGTATTGGGCCAAAGTCTTACCCAACATATTATTGGTCTTGTAAATCTTTCCTTTATACTGATTTCTTACAAAGTAATCATCCACACTCATCGTCGCAGCATTGTTCAGATTACTGGTCATAATCTGCTGTTTAGATAAGTAAGGAGCCAGGTCGCTGTACTTCACCCAGAACAAAGGATATTTATTGCCACCATCTCCGAAATCATCCTCACGGGTCATGATAGGACAGAGTGCCAATACCTGAGTATGGAAGGTGGAAGTACGCTGGTCAAAATAAGAAGATTCCTTCACATAGTAAGATTTCACTTCGCGGGAAGGAATATCACTATTGTCAAGACGCATTCTTCCGTTTGCATCCTTCTCATAATAAATGTGGTAATTATCCAGGAATGCCTTTGGCTTCACCAAGTCAGCATCACTGAAACTCTCGTTGCCGTCCAACTTATACTGGTAAGCCTTGATGCGACCGGAGAGTATCAACTTAAACATATAGGTGAACAGGTTCACCTGGTTGCCCAATGGTTCCACAGGATAATACAAAGGCGCATTGGCATCATCGTTGAGATTCAACTCGCGATAGATGTCACGTCTCCATACCACATCCTCATCCATGGAAGCAGTAGTAGGAAACATGATTTGTGCACGGGGCGTCATGTTGTTGGCATTCGACTTCTGCTGAGCCTTTTGCTGTGCCTGGCGGCGCGCTTCAGGTTGAGCGCTGATTCCCAGCGTAACACCTGCAAGCATCAAAAGCATAAATATCTTTTTCATCACATTGATTTTATTTACTTTGATCATTATGTTATGCATTCTGGCAAGTTTTCCATCCCATCCGGAATGTATCTCCTGTCCAGATTCGCCTTTTTCCTATTCCAGACTCTCTCTTACCTCACAATCACTTCCATTGCAGCGGAGAGATTGCGGGTAATGCCATCAGGACCAACTGCCTTGATATGAGAAATGTAGAAGCGACGGTTTCTGGACAAGTGGCGGAATTCCTCGCGCTGACGCTGTGAGAAATTGGCACCTGCTGAAGCAAGAGGAACCGCATTTCCCATATTGTCGAAAAATACAGTCTCGAAACTCAGCACCTTAAACGGAATATCGAGCAATCCGTCATCAATCGCGGCATGAATGCCTGTTGCTCCCATCAGAGAAGCCTTTGACAGAGCACCGCCTCTATATCTGTTGGTACCCAAAGCCAGATAAGCAGTTGGGTCTGGAAGTTTTCTGACATGGAAAACAAACGGTGGCATCGTACGGGTCTGTCCCTTGTCACGAGCCGTAACTGTAATCGTCACATCCTTGCCTACAGCAGATGGAACTGCCACGAAATGTCCATTTCCCTTGGAGATGAAGGAGCCGCCACTCATGCTGGCAGAAATCGCATTGGCAGGAACTCCCGGTACGCTGATACTGATTGGATTGTGGAAACCGGCATAGAGCACATTCATCATGTCGGCTGCCACAGTAGCAGTATTAGGAGCAGGAATCACACTGTACTTCTGCAGGAAATTGCGTCGCAAGACATCTCCCTTGGCATTGTGCATCAGAATATATCCGCTGAACTGGTGTTCGCCTACGCCTCCAGCAGTAAAGGAATACTGCCCATGAGCCGTATTCACGCGCATACCATTCACATAGATTTCCGGTTGCTGGGTTGTATCCACAGCCGCCATCACGATGTTGGCATTGAAGCGCTCGCCAGGATAAAGCGTAGTCTTCTCCGGAATCACAAAGGCATCAAGTTTGTTGACGCGAATATCCTTCATATCTATATTAGAAACGAGGGTATGGAGCACCTCTCCTTCCGCATAGCGCACATCACTCTGCAGTTTGGAGAGCAAAGTGATAGCAGCAGCCACAGGCATATTCTCAAACATATATTCCTGCCAGTTTTTTCCCAAAGTCCTTGAATTCTTTGGCACAACTGTAGCGAGGTTGCTCTGAATGATTTTCTTCTGATGCTCGTCAGTCACCATGGTGAGGATACGCTCACGATAACGGTTGATGGCATCATAGAGTTTCTTGCCTTTCCCCGTACCAGGAGCCAGCATCACGATGCCCGCAGCTTCCAGATTATCCTTGTTCTCGATGTTTTTCACATCGCCATCCTTTCCATCAGCCTCTCTGACGATGGCTTCTTTCAACTGCTGTGCGAAGTTGTAGAGCGAGTCACTCATTTCCTTCACCTGAGTAGCCTTCTCAAACCATTCTTTCACCTTGGCAGGATTCTTCTTCATCTGCTCGCTGAAATCCCCATAGATAGCAGCATTCTCTGCAGAAGAATTGGCCGTGGTACGGTTCAAACTCTCCTCCACAATAGAGAATCCGTTGAGCACCTCGGTAGAGATGTTCAATGCAAGCATGGCCATGAGGACGACATACATCAAGTTGATCATCTTCTGGCGCGGTGAAACGGGTCTTTTCTTTATTGCCATTTATTTATAACTGAAAAATTCGATTGAATGCTTTACTCTTCACTTACATGTGGGGCAGCAGCTCTCATATTGACAGTCATTGCCTCGATCATGCGAGTATAAATCTTGTTGAGCTGCTCTATCTGCTGAGCCATCTTTCTGCTCTGCTCATTGATCTGGTCGATAGTACCAATCTGCTGACTGGCACCCTTCAGCTGCATTTCATATACCTTGCTGATACCGGTAAGCGTACGGTTCAGATTTTCCATTTCCTCGCTATCACGGGTCAGGCGGCTGCTCTGTTCATTTACCTTTTCGAGAGTTTCTACCAGCTTCTTCAACTCTTCCACATAGTTATTCTGTGCTTCCTCCATTTCTGGAGTTATCTGCTGCTGACCTCCAACCCATGCAGTAGAACCAGCTACAGGCTGCTGAACGGCTGCTGACTGAGGCTGCTGAACAGCAACATTGGCATCCTTATCATCTGAAGATGATGCAGCAACAGAAGAAGCTGCTGCAGAAACAGGAGATGAAGCTGTGCCTTCAGAAGTTGCTGCAGAAGCAATGTCCTGAGAAGCAGTAGCACCAGGAGTAAAGACAATCGGCTGTCCCACAACCACAGCATCTCCGGAAACAGGATGAGACCCCGAAACCGGTTGAGAACCAGCTACAGAATTATTTGTATCATAAATGACCTTGCCCGTCTCCAGATATTCTTCAGTAATATGTGTAGGAATATCACGACCATCGGCAGTCTTATCAAAAGGACGGTCGAAAGCTGACAGGAAGAATACCAATACCTCAGTACCCATACCCAAGAACAACATCAGATTGGCTCCCGGCAAGTGAGTCAACTTAAAGAGTGTACCCAAGATAACGATAGATGCACCCCAACTATATGCATAGTTCAGGAATGTTTGTCCAGGCACGCTATCCATCCACTTTTGCAGACGGTAAACGATATTAAACTTACTGTAATCGCCCATTTTTATTATCTCCTATTCTTTGATTTTGTAGGTTTCTGTTTTGCACTTGATGTTGTTGCGAGACTTCTCACACATCTGAATCCGATATACGAACGAGGCTGGTTCTGATATTCCCAAGAGCGCCATGCCGAACGTATGAAAGACTCAGGGTCCTTCCATGAACCACCTCTCACACTTTTCTTCTTCAAGCGGTAAGGATCTTCCTTGGCTGCATTATAAACAAGCGTTGGATTCAGATCATTCATGGCATCAACACCCGCTTCCGTATAAATCGTACTGGTCCATTCAGCCACATTACCTGCCATATCATACAGTCCGTTAGAATTAGGAGAATAGATGCCCACCCGGCTTGTTATCAGGTTTCCGTCCTTGGTATAATTACCACGGTCTGGCTTGAAATTGGCATAGAAACATCCATCCCCATTCTTTACATCCTTGTTTTCCCAAGGGAATTCATTCTGCTCCTTACCGCGGGCAGCATACTCCCACTCAGCCTCAGTAGGCAGACGATATCTCTGTATGAAACGTGCCTCAGGGCCCAAGCCTTTCAACAGATAGTCCGTACGCCAGGCACAGAATGCATTCGCCTGTTCCCAAGTTACGCCTACCACAGGATAATCATTATAGGCAGGATTGCTGAAATAACTTCTGAGATAAGTCTCATTATCAGAATTCTTGAAGTCATTCACCCAACAGGTAGTATCCGGATAAACATTCACGATATAGGTATTGAGAAAATCCCAAGGTCCACTCAACTGTCGGTTGATGGTCTGTCTCACGATTCTACCCTCATCATCCACATAGGCTGTATCCTTGGAAATCATGACCACCTCGTTCGGATCCACCTCGATGTCAGTATTGAGGTTACGCTCAGAAGCATTGAGACGGTTGCGACGCAAGGCAGCGGCAGTATAATCATAGATTTCATACTTATAGTTGAGCTGACTCCAATCAATCATCTTCTCTCCCGTCACAGGATTGGTCGTATAAAGACTCTCAATGGCACGCAGTTCGTCCTCATTAGGTTTCTTAGGAAGATTCTTCTTCCAGTTGACACGCGGAGGCACAGGTTCACCATTCTTATCTTCCGTAATCATATAAGTTTCATCGCCTCCATAAGAAGGATCAGCAAGACGGGTACGCAAGATAGAATCTCTCACGTAAGCAACAAATTGCTTATATTCAGAGTTGGTAATTTCAGTATCGTCCATCCAGAAACCATCTACAGAGATTTCCTTCACAGGCGTTTTTCCACCCCAAAGAGAGTCTTGCTTATCCAAGCCCATCTTCAGGAAGCCACGGTTCACCTTCACCATGCCGTAAGGAGCTGGCTCGGTAAATCCCCTGCCAGATACGCCCACGACTTCACCACCACGACCTGCCATCGAGGTAGATTTGGCACCGAAACATCCAGTCAATGCCACCAGCACAAAGGCTGAGCAAAGCCACATGATACCTTTCTTCATATTCATATTATTCTTATACTATAGTATTCTTACACTTTTATGTTTATTTCTTCCTTTTTTTACGAGATTGATGTCAGTCTGATAACCGACAAACAGCTCATGACTTCCATTGCCAGGACTGATAGCCGACGTGTACATTTCATAACTGTAACCTAACACCACTCCGTGGAACATTCCACCAACAAGGAACGTAACGGAATTGGTAGGACTATAGGACACACCGCCATACATCATTTTCTTCTCATGCGTATAGACCATCCTGCAACTTACATCTCCTCTCCAGGTCACGCCATCGTATCTGACAAGAGTAGAAGGCTTTATAGATAAAAACGGATTTCTTAACTTAATATTGTATCCGCCAGTCAAATAATAAGTTGCATCTATCTGCATTTCATTCGTTTCACCCATTTCAATCTTAGGGGCATTCAGATGCTGTCCGGAAATTCCCACATACCAGGCACCATGCGAATAATAAAGACCAAAGCCAAGATCCAGTCCATTACCATCAATCTGAGAGGTGGAGAAAGCAGGGTCATTAGATTCTCCTAAATCCACTTTGCTGCCATCAAAACTTTCACTTAGAAAACCAGCTTGAATACCGGCACTGAGCATTCCCTTGAAAAGCCGTTTCTTGAAAGCATATTGCAAAGCCAACTTCTGATGGGTAAACAAACCTATCTGGTCGTTCATGAATTGCACACCGACACCATGATAATTCTTCAAGGCATAGAAAGGCAAATCGGCTCCAGCATACATAGTCCGGGGATTATGCTCAAAACCAGCCATGTCTAATGCATAATCAATATTCACATTTATCTTGGCTTGTTTACCTACCGCACCAGGATTGAAGGAAGGTTCCATATCAAAATAATGACTAAAAGAAGGATCGTACTGAGCATAACAGGTGGTTATACCCAGCATCATCAACAAAGTCGCTATTTTAATTCTTTTATACACGATACTATAACGGATTTTTTCTCAAAATATTGTATGAATTGGGAATAGAGATAAAAAATAAAATGAAAAAGGCTGCCCTTATCCATAAGAGCAGCCCTATCATCACTTAATACTCATCATCATTCCAGAGGAATATTAGGGCTGAATACCAAGCACTTATAGTCTTCAAACTTTTATAGTGAACTTTTTATTAAGGAGTAAAAGTCGCTAAAAGGCTTTTCTAAACCTATCTTGCAACTCCTTGATTCGCTCTAAAAGTTTTTCGAAAGATAAAGTCTGACCATAGATAAAGTGGTTACACATCTCTGCATAATCACCCTCCCAATCCTTCATCAACCCTTGACGAGGAACGAAATCAATCTCACTCGGCATCAACTTAGAATAATCTACATACCCTACAGCATAGTATATGGAACGATGCTTAACAATACGCTCATACAAGTCCATATCCAGCAGGGCTTGTTTGCCAAATTCAGTATCCATCAAGCGTTCAAGATCATAAAGATGTCTTGACATTCGGACATAACGAGGAGTCTGTTTCTGAAACTCCTCACATAGCAAGAATGCCTTTTCCAGGAATGTTCGTGTAGGCACAACAGTCCTTATAGTAGCTGTAGCCGCCTCATCTTCTCCAGGGAAAGTCTGCTCAATATATGATGAAATCAAACGGTCTTCCGT